>JABAOF010002726.1_pt5 | contig 74031 bp, 67 predicted proteins | sample 7062171 | NCBI WGS metagenome assembly JABAOF01 (sample SAMN14538628, study PRJNA623070) | marine sediment metagenome | biome: marine biome [ENVO:00000428]; feature: marine pelagic biome [ENVO:01000023]; material: deep marine sediment [ENVO:00002113] | place: India: Gulf of Khambhat ...
AGATTTTTAGACATTTTACTACCTTCCATCATATCACCCCAATAAGAAAACAATGCCATACGGTTAATTGCTTGAGTGTAAAAAGACTATTGTTACTTTCGAATCCTGCCATTTGACCTAACTGAGAAAACATTTCAGCCATCGCTACTAGAAATTTGCCAAATTTCACTTCTCTGTTGGTCTTGAGGACTTCTAAGCTAGTTTCAGCTAATTAGTATCAAAGGAAGGAATGGTTTAACATGACTTCAACTTACAAAGATGAACTACAATTAATAAAAGAAGAACTTCAAAAACTTCGCCAACACTTGAAATATTTTGAACAAGGAATGAATAACGATCACAAACGAATAATGATTTCTCTTGAAAGGATAAAGAAGAGTATGTAAATTGGTTTTTATTCAACTCCACCCATTTTCTTTAGGGAGCACTTAGCATCTCAATTATGAACTCAGTATTTGCAGAAATTTTTCTAATTTCCTCAGCTAATTTAAGAATACTTCCCGCAAGTTCTGCTATCAATTCTTTTAATTCTTTATTAGAAACTGTCATACAACAAACTAGGATTTGCTAACATTTATAACTAGTCATTATGTAATTAGCCTTAATTCCTTATGTTTCCATTTGGCGCAGTGTGGAGTTCTCCCTAAAGATTTTTGGCTAAGACGGTGATTCGCCCAAAGGTTTTTCTGTTATCTATCGAAGGACACTATAGCGGGTACCTTACCTCAGAAGTTAGTATCAGGATAGTAGGTAAAGATAATGGGGGATGACCAACCGCCAAAAAAAGCAGCTGATGTTGTTGCCTGGGCAAAGCGGTGGCAACCCAAATGGCAAACCCGCATTACCTTCCCTGAAAATCGTCTTTTTGTGAACTTATTTGATTTCGTGAACCGAACAACCGATCTCGATGTCACAATCATTACGGGTAAGCATCGATTATTACTGCGCTTCGAACATGCATATGACCCAGAGGGATTTCGCTATTCAATGACCCTACCTGATATTGATGCTACACTTGAGATTGTCCCATACAAGCCTGATTATGGAGTGCTTAAGAAACGATCTTTTTCTAATCGAGCAAGAGAGTTTGATCGCTTCGCCCAAAATGAACTCTTACGTATGCCCGCTGAACAACAAGGCAAACAAATTCGAACACTCGCAGAAGTTATGGAACTGCTGGACTTCTCCAAAGAGGTTATCGACATAACCCGAGAAACACTTTTCGGAAATCCTGATCCCTCTAAGTATCGTTATCTTAACAATCCTGTCTCCTTTCTAAATCTTGAAAATGGTTGGATTGTGATTCCTGATGACAGTTTGAAGATTAAACTGAATTTAGGAGTAGAATACGAACATGTATTTCGGTTATCCTATCGATTTGACGCTCAGGAAGGTCCTATTGTTGAAAATTACCAAAAATACAAATCTGCATTGCAACGGCTCTCGACCCAGACCATCCGCCGGGTCTTTTCCAATCTAGGCACCTATCCCTCAATAATCCACAACCCTTATTTCAGCGACATCAGCCAGCGATTTCCCGTCCGCTACATCGCATTGAACAATGGATTACTTGTTGCTTCAATTGGTAAAGGATCTACATGGGAAAATGGAACCTTTGAATTCTATAAGCCCACAGAGCGTCGAGAACGATTATTCGGGCTACTCGAAACTGAATAAGTTTGCACTCTTCCATTGGTCATTAAGTTGAAATCAATCGTGCTTAACTCGGCCATATTGGTCCTTAATGCGAATAACATCACCAAACATTTGGGTGCCAATTTCTAGAATTAGAGTATCCTTCAGAGGATACAGGCGGTGCTGTTGGCCAGGTCGAATACGTAATGAATCTCCTTGTTGTAGCAGGATTTCATTTGTGCCTAATACAACACGAATTTCCCCGCGAACGATATAAAAGAATTCATCTTTCTTTTCATGATAGTGAAGTGAGCTCATGGTACCTTTCCGAAGGAATAATTCCTTTAGAAATACACCTTGAAATTTTGCGACTGGGCGCTCATATCCCCACGGTTTCTGTTTCTTTTCACCGAAGGGAACCTCACTCGGATTCCCCATCGCTTCTTTTCCTTCCAATTTGATTTTTTGATGTATTCGTTACATTCCCTCATCGACAATGCGATCGATAATCCGTTGCATTTTCTCATCATTTTTGATACGTTCAGGTCTCCACGTTCTTCCTTCGTGAATACGCTCAGGTTCATCTAAGATTTCGGCCATTGCCACTGCCAAAGCTTTTGCTGCTCGTGCGTCTAATCGTGCGCACTGTCCAAAGTAGTCACAATTCTTAACAGTACACACGCTTCCTACATCTAATCGATAGACGCCGGGTTGAAGCGGAATCGCTTTAACCTGTAGCGGACAGGTTGTACTCTCATCTGAGTATATCTGTATTCCATCTTTTCCTTTAATAATTTTCATGCGGGAACCGATTATTCTCTGTGCACCTTGCTCAATCTCATTGAGAGTCGCAACAACGACTAAATCGCCAAATTCACCCTTCTCTGGTTTCTTTGTCATTAAGTGTCGCATCCACGAAACTGGGTCACTAGCTTTACTAGTAGTATCTCCATAAGCCTCATCACCTTATTAATCAATTTGCTAGACAACCAAGGCTTAAACAAGATTTCTAATCGAGAAACTTTGCGTTTCTTCTTCTTTTTCGAATCTAGGCTTTAGACATTGGATGTTGTTTTTTGACTTCGTCATAGAGATATTCTAAATGCTTAATGCCTTCTGAACGTTGAAAATCTTTAGCCATTTGTGCTGATATCGATTTGATTTTATCCCAAAACATAATCACGCCAATAGCCATCGTTTCGGGCATTAGGTCAATGTCGATAATCTGTTTCTTTAGCAGTCTGGCCATCCCCTCATAAAATGATCCAACCGAAATGAACTTTGCATAGGCATCCGGATTCGTTTGAGGTCCATATTTTTGCCGATATTCCTCGTAATCCTTCCAAGACCACTTTCTAACAATTTCGATCTGATCGACAAGAAACTGCTTATCGTAGGCCTGGGTTTGAAAACTAATGAACACCGAGGCCTTTCGAGAAATCGCAAAATTGCGAATCGATCGGAATCCAATTACGAAAGCAAAAACAATACTACCTAGTGCTACAATTATCGAGATGATTTGGAGCAATTAGGGATCTATTAATTGCATTGTTCATCACCAAGGAAGTAACTAATTCGTATAGTAACAATTGGGGTTCCGGTTTAAAAGCCTCCCAACTTTAAAAGATAACACATTGCTTAGGGCAGAGTGGTATTACGAGATTAGAATATTAGTTGTATTCGAGTACCGGAGCCTATCATTCAACAGGGCTGTGATACTGACTTAGTAATAATGGACGAACTCGACTTCGACAACGCTGTAGTCAACTAAATTAATGGGGATTCAGTAGTTTTGTCTTTGACACACACTCCGAGTCAATGAGCGGTTCAATAAACCGGTGCAGGGGAAAACACAGTTCATTGAAATGTTTAACGCCGGAATCCTCAGATCAATTTGATAAATCTTTCATCAGCCATCAAAACGGATAAACCATTACCGTACCGAAGTAAGGTTTCATTAATCGATTTGTCAAACAGCCAAGGTGTAATCCTAATTTCATCTGCGAAATCAGATTAGCATTAATTTCCAAGATACAATAATAGACAAAGTAGAAACATCATTGCGGCGAAGAAAACAACCACAACTGCCAACTCGATTGTGAATAATGCGCCTAAAGGTGTCCCAATGATAAGTACTGGGTAGATAAGCAGAATGATTAGCACCACAAGAAACACGATACCAATCAACCATCCTCGTTGTCGACGACTGAAAAGCATTATGTGGTTCACCTGTTGAAGGTTAGGCGTCATTGTCTTTGAACTATTCCTATAAGCCTTTCGTCAGCATCAAAAACTTCTATTACCAGAAATTAAAAACGGTTTCATTCACATTAGGAAATCTTATGTGATATTCTCTTGATGAGAACGTAGACAGATATACGGGTGCAGTCATTGTGGTTCTTTCTGTGATTTCAATCGCTGCCATTCTCACACTCCTTAGTGGTATCTTATCCGGGATTGGCCATTCTATCCAACGCTATGGGCTTGATAAGTTACCCGAATTATCTCCACGTGCCTTTTATCAACGCCATATCCGCCTTCTCATATCCCTCTTTACAACTCCCATCTGGCTTTTAGGTGCTGTTTTAGCTGTTTCGGGAGCTCTTATGCGGTGGCAGGCTTTCTCTTTGGGTGATATTAGCTATCTTAAACCCTTAACGAACATCAACATACTTATTGTCATCGTTGTTGGTATTCTTTTCCTTGGTGAACTGATCCGACGGTTCGAATGGTTTGGAATTGCGGCTCTCCTAATTGGCGTCTTCACCCTGAGTGTACTTGCCCAGGAACGCTATATTGAGAGTTACAACGTTTTTTGGTATATCATCTCCACCATCGTATGTCTTACTTTGGTTGTGATTTTCGCTTTAATCGGCTCACAGCCCAACCGAACTACACGCGAAAAAGAACTCGTGTTTGCTCTGAGTTCAGGATTACTCTACGGAATCGCAACTATATACCTCAAGGCTATGACGATTGAAGTTATCCAGATACTTGGCTTTTTTAGTGTCCTTAATCCCCTCTCTCTCCTCATTCTCATTACCCGTCCATCTTTCTGGCTCTATCTGATAAGTTCAGTTGTAGCCTATTTTCTTCTTCAATGCGCTTATTCTCATCGCCGAGTGTCTGTTGCGTTCCCTGTGAACAACTCACTTTCCACCCTAGTTCCTATCATCATTGCTGTCCTCGTATTTGACGATTCATTGCTCATTCTCATAAATGGATTGATTATCTTTCCCTTTTCCTATCTTCCCATCATTGGCATCATCGCCATTATGATTGGAATCTTCTTCCTTCGACGGTTTCAAGGACAAGCTTCCCTAACAACACTCAATGCAAATCCCTTAGAAAATGGACAATCGGAGGAAAACATTAAAGGACTTTCAAAACGAGCCCAATACCTGCTGGCTTCATAGCATTCGAAATGGCAGGTGAAAGTTCCGTGGATCGGTTTCTCTCTCAACTCGATGAAGCATGGAAAACAGGATATGACTTTGTCAAGAGTGGACCCATTCTCTTGAAGCGAACTGACATCAACTCTGTGATGCCTAGTTCAGGAAAAATCATCAATGATCGTCGGATTCGTGAAGCTCTGGTTACCAGTATCGAACTTAGAAAAACAGGCGCCTTTGCCATAACCGAAGGTGCCCATCAATCGCGAAAAGGAAAATCCGATTTTTATCCCACTCTTGAACATACACAAGTAATGAATCGTATTCTTAAAGAACAACATCCAGAATATTATAATGACTGGGAATATGTTTTCAACGAAACCTGTTGGGGCTTGTCGCAGTTCGAATATCTCACTGAGGGTAAAAACATTGTTAGTAATAACATTCGCTTTGCTCCATGGGAGCTCCAAGTTCCCTCGAACCTTGAACTAATTTCTCCAGTCCGATTAATTATCAAACTCCAAGCTGCTGGACACAGGGTTGGTTATGTTCAGGATGCTTTTGCCTCCGCCCATCGCGGGGGGAAGGGGAAAGACACATCTATGTTTGCATTACCAGCTTACCTTAAGAAACAAGGAATCCCCGTTTTTCCCTCACGAAGTTTTGTTAATGAAATGCGTAAATATGCAAAAATTCATGAATTGATTTCCAAGAGCAAGCGAGTTATTGTCGCCTTGTTTGGTGGCAAGATTAAGGATTATCTCGATGTTTTATCACTCTATAAACGTCGGGATAACACAGAATTTCTTGCAGGCTCCCTTCTAAGTCTTGTCTTCATGAAAAGCCAAAACCCCTCACTTAACTTTGGAATCAATGATGAGCGGTTCTTTGGTGATATTGGGCCAAAGGAGCTCAAACAATTTAGGGAGCATTTTGATCCTAATCGGGTTCATTTGGCAAAAGATGTTCTTCTTTCAACACCAGAACAAATCGTCACTAAAACCCTAGGAGCAAAAAAGAAAATTCGACATGATGTTCAAGGCATTGGCCCAATTACTGCCCAAGAATTCGCGGATGTAGTTAAGGGAGCTCAATTGCTTATCATTAATGGGGTTCCTTGTAATATCAACCGCTTCGATGAATTTGGAGCGCCATTCACAGAATTCCTCAGACTGGTCCGAAAACAAAATGGTAATCTTAAAATCTACGAGTGTGGTGGCGACGCCATAACTGCCATAAAAATGACCAATATTACAACGGATGAAAGTTCGACAGCTGGAAAACTTGGTCTTCTTGCGCCTATGATTGAAACTATGCAAGACTTGGAACTATATGCGCCCTCTGTCATTCCACTTCTTTGACACTTTGACCAAGGCATCATTTAGGAACCATTTTGTAATTATTGTCTATTGCTGACTACTCTGTGGACCTGCCGCAATGTCCGCAAAAGATGGCGTTAGGAGTGAGGGGTGCTCCGCAATGAAAACAAAACCCTGTGCGTACTGAATCGTCTGGCAGGGAACTCATATCTGAGGGTGGAGGATAACTTGGAGGGGGTCCACGCGCAGACTCTGAATCCCGTGTAGGTGACCATAGATATTCTTGGCTCCTTCTCTTTCGTCGTTGAATCTGCATACATACAAACAGAACAATTACAAGAATTACTGCAGCCGCGATGATGACCCAAATGATCAAACCAAATCCCGTGACTGCGAGGGAATAGTACGATCCCCCATTATCATCAGTAACCATTCGTCCTCCGGCATCTATCACAGTCACGTAATAGGTGACAGTTACTCCTGGTAGAAAGGTGCCCATTGCACCTTGCCATTCGTTGCCACTAATAAAGACCATATCAATGTGGTACCAGCGTGTATCGCCTTGACGTTGATAGAAAATTGTGGCGTTGACTATCCAGGTGTCATCTGTGGCTTGAAGACTCACAATAACTGCATCTCCAAAGCCTGGAACCTCTGGGCTATGACTAACGGCGCTAATGACAGGATCTTCCAAATCAACGACAAATTGGGAGTTAATGGATAAGCGGCGTCCAGTTCCTGCAAGCTCCATGACCAATGTAGCATTGTGTAAACCCGATGTTAATCCAGTAATGTCTTGACTGGTTCCTAATCCAGTATATTCTAAGATGCCATCTATGTATAGTTCGTAATGGTCAATTCCAGGACCCGCGGCGCTGCCGGTCCATTCTACGGTCGTATTAGGCGAAAGAACGGCACTCCCGTCTAAAGGATTGAGGAATTGCATGAAGGCTCGAATAATGGAGATGTTATAGGACGCCCCAACAGTATTTTCAACGACCATTGAAAATTGTCCGGTTGAAGAAACATAAGAGTCTACTTCGCCGAACCCGATTCCAAATGCTCCATCATCGACCGTTGAAGTACCAGGATGGGAATCAATTACTTGAACAATACCTTGCCCTGAATCAAGGGATTCATCAATGTAGGTAATGACTACACCCTCGCCACCTGCGCCTGGCCAAGGAAGTGAGGCGTCATACCCGATTTTTCGGCGAACTTCAATGAGGAAATATTGCTCAGAAGTAACATTAATCCGAACTAAATGAACACCTGATGTACTCTGCTCGAGAGGATCAATCACTGTCGTATTATCCGATAAAACTTCAACAATATTGCTTGCGTTGATCCAACCAAGCTCTGCCTTGCTCCACCCCATCATATGCGAGGGCTGATCACCCAAACCCATGGGACCATTCCATGAACCTTTACCCATCAATCCCCAGTGACCAACATATTCGGTTCCTGTATAATCCACATCATATAGGTCAGGTAATCCCAGATCATGACCAAATTCATGGGCAAGCACGCCAACAAACGATGGGTCTCCAGGAAGACTTTCTTCAGGGCTTACCGATGCTCGATGGATAGTTACTCCATCATTCGTTGGGAGATTAAAGTTCCACCATTCACTTGACCAATAATCTTGCCAATCATGACTAAGCTCTTGACCTTGGCCCGCATGAATAATTGTCACCCCATCATAATTCGAAAAATCAACTACTGGATCCGCAAGAGATATCGCTTCTGAAACTAAATCAAACTTGGGATCGCTTGGAAAAGTGGTTCCGTCAACATAGGAAGCACGATTATTTGAAAGTGTGAGCCATGCTGTTGTTTCACCGGTAACATGAGTAAGGCCATACGATAGTTCATCAATATAATTATCTAGCTCTGATATGGCATTCGTCCGAACTTGTGTGGACGAAAAGGTGTGTGTCTTATCAGGAAACTCCACAAGAATTACAATCAAATTTCTTGTGCCAGTAACTTGCACAGATGAATATTGCACTTCACGAGGAGGAGGACCGTCAAGACCAACCCGGGCAGACATAGGCCTTGACATTGCCGAAGCATGAGTCGATTTTGAGAATGCTGAAAACGCACCCATTGCAACAGGCGCAATTAAAGAAAGAAAAAGAATCAGTAATAATAGGACTACTGGAAACACCTTGGGTTTTTGCCTGAATAAATTATTCATTAATTTTAACCTCTGGATTCCATCTACACCAGGTTTGGTGCACTTGTCTAGTCTGAAATATGCAACACTGCTCACAAGCGTCTATGAAACCTCTTAAAATCCCAGTCATAAACTTTCGGTTCTATCCAAACCCTAAACCAGTTTTCTGATTCCCTCGCAAAGAGATTTCGAGTTACAAAGCAAGATGGTAATATAGTCATGATTAAAGCCAGTTATTTTAAAATCCGTTTTTCTTCATGAGATTGATAAATCATCTTCGCTAAGGTATTAAAAGCAGAAGTAACTTGATGACCGGTTTTTGCCGATGTCTCCTCGTATTGAAATAGTCCATATTTCTTAGCCATACTTTCTCCCTGTGCTCTAGTGATCTTTCGCTTATCTTTTAGGTCATTTTTGTTTCCAAGCAGTATTAGGGGGGGGTCGGTTTCTACTGCATCCCGGAAGGCTTCAACCCATATGGGAATCGAATCTAAAGTTTGAGGGCGAGTTAAATCAAAAACTAAGATTCCTCCGGACGCTCCTTGGCAGTATCGTGTGCGAAGGTCACGAAAAATGTCTTGTCCTGCTAAGTCCCAAATTAACAGCTTGAATAGGTGTGGGTCAATTATTGCATCATAGGTACTTATGTCAATACCAAGAGTACGATGGTAGTCGCGTTCGAATTTTCCAGTAACATATTGGTTGACAAGGCTTGTTTTGCCTACGGCGGCTTCACCGAGAGTGACAAGCTTATAAACTGCATCAAATCGTTGTTCTTCATCAGGAATTCTACTCACTTCTCAACCTCCATATCGCCTGAAAGGAAATCCAGCCTAATGGTGTTTCCCTCTAATTGTTGTCGAATATCTCACACAAAAAACTTCCGCCACAACCCTACTATGATAAAATTTGTTTCAGCTTTTGCTCATAGTTCTCATAAAGTTCCAACAACATGACCCCTAATTTTGTCAAAGCTGTGCCGCCCTTACCATCACTATATCCTCGCCGTTTCTCCACGATTGGAGCGCCAATGCGCTCTTCTACCTTCTGGAGATAGCCCCATGCAAACCGATAGGAAGGTGTTTCCATTTCTCCCAAGGCATCCTGAGGTAATGTTTTCACTGCTTGGCTAATTGAGCCTTTCTCTGCAATCCCCCGTAAAAGCAAAGCGCCTCCTCGACCAATAATCAGTTCTCCATTAAGTTCAAACCATAATTTAGCCTTGGGTTCTAGCGCTTCAAGTAGCGGGTCTTTGATATTCGTCATACAAGACACCTTTATCTTATAGCTGGTTCTAATTCATTTGGTAGCTTGACCTCGTTGTGAGTTGCCTATTGATTTATCCAATACTTCATATAGCTACTGGCTCGTCAGGATCATTGAGCCGAAAGGTCTTAACATGCCATCCTTAAAGAGTAAATAAAACTGAGAAGATCTCAAAATGGCTTCATCCTCTCTTTCTCGAATGATTGTTAACTCGCTCAAGGCAATCCTTGGTGAAGACTACACGGTCCTCTCATTTGAAAAACTCCCTAGTCGACGAAACGATGTCTATAAAGTAATAGGTTCAGATTCCTCCCAATCCATTCCTACTTTTCTTGTGGCGAAATTCTATAGGCAAGCTGGAATTGCACATGAAACCTCAATTTTACAAAAGGCATATCAACATAACCTTCATGTACCTGCCATTATTGGCACAACAGCTGATGTTATCATTCTAGAATACATTGATGCACCAAATCTCTGTGATTTAATCACCATTAACCCTGACATAATGCTTGGGAAGATGCTTGGGTCATGGTTTGCTAATTATCACACTGTCTTTTCAAGGGGAGGTGATCAAGTTCTCACAAAAGGTGATGCACGTATCCACAACTTCCTTGTCCAACAGACTCATTTAGTAGGCGTTGACTTTGAAGAAAGTCATATAGGTTCTTATGTCGAAGATCTTGCAGTCGTTTGTGCTTCTATTCTTGACACTACTCCGATTTTTACCAAACCCAAACTCAAACTTTGCACAGTGATTCTCGACCAGTACGCTCAACTTCGTCAAATCCGCAACCGACAGCAATTGAACTCCGCTACCTACACCCAAATGATACAGGTTCTCCACGAAACTGCGATACGCCGTGGTAATCCCCCCCATCTCCTACGCTGCATTAATCAGTTCGAAAAGGTTCCTTTTCCATTGTAAGCGTACCTGCTTTTTCGAATGTAGGGTTTTTCTCGTTTATTCTTCTTGAGCGAGTAAAGATACAACAATCGGTTGATTTAGGTTTTATTGAAAGTTAGGCAATTTTCAAGCATCTGCTTAAAGTGATGAATCTGTCGACTTTTCCTACCTATGTCGTACAAAAGCCTTTAAGTCGGCTTAATGAGAACCAAATTTACTCCCAACTGGAGTGTCATCAATACAAACTTTCGGAGGCATAATGAGATATGGCAGATGAAGATACAGCCCGAACCCTTGTAACAATTGGCGCCTGGCTCCAATTTATCTTCTGGTTACTCGGCATCGGTTTAATCGTCTTTACATTTATGCTGTTCTTACCAATTTGGGACCCATTTATCATGATGGTATTTCTCATGGCGATACTGTTCTACCTACTTTGGAGTATCTTTGGAATTATCTTCTTTATCCTTTGGTTCCGCTGGCGGCATGAACCCGGTGCTCACAAGACTGGTCTCATCGTTACAGGAATTCTCGGGATAATCTTGGCTGGCTTTATTCCAGGACTCCTTGTCCTAATTGCTGGAGCAATTGCTCCATCAGAATAGACCAATTATAGCGCAAGCTCTAGGCTTGCTGGTCCCCCCCTTTTTTTCTTTTTTTTATTTTCTTGAGTGCAGTGTAGGTTAGAAATCTTATTGAGTTAAGTTTATCGGTATATCTTGATTCACTTTGGCTTGGCGGAACCTTTATGGTCTATGGGTAGTGGAATGATGGAGATAACAACATATCATTAACTTGGGAGGTCATTGCTGTTGGGTGTTAAGCTGGCGCCCCTTATTACACCTCAAGTATTAACTCTAGAGGAATTGCGAAGTCGGTCATTTGCTGTTGATGCGGCCAATCAGCTTCACCAATTCCTTGCACTAATTCGTACACCTGATGGGATTCCTCTAAAGGATCGAGAAGGAAGAGTTACCTCCCATCTTGTTGGTTTACTATATCGCTCGACACGACTTATAGCCGAATTTGATATGAAGCTCATTTTTGTATTTGATGGAGAACCTCCTGATCTCAAATCTGACGAAATAACAAAGCGCCGCGAACAGCGTAAACGAGCCGAACGCGAATTCGCGGAAGCGGTAGCCAAAGGTGATATGAAGACAGCTTGGTCGAAAGCAGTCGGAACTGGACGCCTCACACAGCAAATGGCTGAGGAAGCACAACAAGTACTTACTTATCTTGGTATTCCCTATGTTCAGGCTCCAGGTGAGGGCGAAGCCCAAGCGGCTTACATGGTTCAACGTGGTGATGCCTGGGCTACTGCAAGCCGTGATTTTGATACGCTTCTTTTTGGTACACCCAGATTGTTACGTTATTTGACACTCACTGGTCGTAAACGCTTACCCAGTAAAGGTACCAGTGTTCCACTTCAACCAGAACTCATTGACCTCCACAAGGTCTTTGCTGACAATGGTATTAACCGAGAACAACTCGTTGATATGGCTCTGCTCATAGGAACAGATTTCAACGAGGGTGTCTCCCAAGTAGGTCCAAAAACAGCTTTGAAACTCATCAAGGAAAACAACAGCCTTGAAAACTTACCCAGTAAAATCCTTGAACAACTCCCTCCAAATTATCACAAAATCCGTCGAATATTCTTAGATCATCCGATTAGTGATGAGTATGATATCACTCCCAAACCTATCGATAGGGATGGATTAATTAATTTCCTATGTTACGAACGGGGGTTTTCAGAAACCCGTGTAAATAACGTGGTTGATCGTCTCCAAAGAGCCAAAAAAGGACAACGCCAACAGAGTCTCAATAATTGGACTAAAGGCTAAAACATCAAAATGCTAGACCAGAACGTTGAAATTTGATCTCTAGTCTCATAGGTTAATAATCCGTAATTCGCTAGTTGTCGGGTTCCTCGTTGAACATGTTCTGCACTGAATGGGCGCCTTATCCAATTCGCACGTTCAGCAATTTCATCTAGTTTTTGTCGAAAGAAAGGGTTTGATCGGATTTCAGTACGCAGAAGCTGAATCAGTTGCTCTCCGAAAACCTCGTCAAAGAAGTTTACATGATATCGAGTCGCCACGGCTCCTTGAATCTTTAATGGGGGAATCACACCATATTGTCCTTCGCCTTGACCAATTTTAACGATAAAAACAGGGACCACAACCTGCATTAAGGGTAGATATCCCTGCAATGTATCAGCTGAAGCACTGATGGCTTCAAACCGCCGGTGTTCCTGTTCTACTTTATTTTTCAAGTTTTGGATTGTATCCTTTAAGGCAGCATGTAATTTAATAATGGCTTCTCGAATCATGTCCAACTCTGATAACTGAGCACTTGTTGCAACTTCTGGAGGTGTTGACTCGGAATATACAAGTGTACCACTCGGAAATGGTGGTGGAGTTGTTTCCTGTGAAGATCTGATTGTTGATTGATCACGAACCCATTCATATCGAGTTCGCGCATCGCGTAACTCTTCTGTTTTTTCATCCAATTCCGTCAGGGCTTGTTGTATCGATAGTTGAAAAACATTAGCTGTGTTTTCTAATTCCACTAAACGGGTTTTCACATTAGCAATATGCCATTCGACTTCTTTGGGTTTTGCCTTAATTGAGCTGACGAGTCGTCGACATTGCTCAGTTGAGAGGCCAAGAGTGTTGGCTAATTTACTGACAACTTCTGCTAATTCCTTTGAGATTCGCTCTTTTGCTTTATCAAGTTCCATTGTTGGTTCGTCTGCAAAAAATGAGGGTTGTGGTTCGCTTTCAATTTGTCGAGCTTCCCAGCGAAGAGAAGCCCCATGTGACATCCGATCCCGGCGCGCGTCTAGCAATCGGATATTTTCTTCAACAAATTCATCAACTAAATTCTCCGCTTGGCTCAGTTGGGATAGATTTCCGTCTAAGCGAGCCCTTTCATTTCTGAATAGAATGCCTACATCATGAATTTCCTTTGTAGATAATCGAGATTGTAAACAAACCTCATCCCCAGGAGGTGGGATGGCAGAATCAACTAAGACTCGAAGCGGATCAATCATAGTGGGCAACATAGCATTTCGGATTACGATCAATTCCGTTGCGGGCTTCTCGAAGGCTTGAATAAATTCCCCTAATAATTTTGGAACTAGCTCTATTCTTTCAACGTTTCTAAGATCTGCACGCATTTGTACTAATGATGGAATGGATGAGTGGCGAACCGAAATGGTGGGCTCCCCTACACCACTAATAATCAGACTACGTCCCGGCAAAGCATGAACGAGGTAAAAGGGCAAATAAACCTGAGAAAAATAGGTAAAGGGAGTGGGTTCTTTGATCTGTTTCTGTAAAAACATTAAAGCAGTGGCTAGATCGGCTTCAGGTGTTGATGAAAAACCATCTTTCATGGCTTCAGGGGGCCCTTGAATGAACGCCGCAACCTTAGTAATTGCCACCTTATCACCCTATCCACATGCTGGATGATAGTCTTGCCGCTAAAAAGACACAACGAAGGGGCAAAGTATAATCTTTTTGGCTAATGACCTCCTCATGAGTACGTTATACAAATATTCGGAAATGAATACTAATGACTCAGCAAATTGTAATTATCGGATGTGGCACCGCTGGTACGGCTTCTACTTTAATGGCACGCAAAACAAATCGTGATGCGACCATAAGAATAATTCAAGATGAGGAGATTCCAGAATATAGTCGATGTGGGCTTCCATATACGGTTAATCGGGTTATCCCGCAATTTGAAGATGTTATCATCCACCCAGTCTCCTTCTACACTGGTAAATTAGTACGTGCAGATTTACGCTTGGCTACAAAAGCTTCAAAAGTTGATCCGAAAAAGAAAACCCTCATTTTAGAAAATGCAGATGGAAACTCTGAATCCATCTCCTATGATGCATTAATTTTTGCAACTGGAGCTCGACCAAGTACACCACGTATAGATGGCTTGGATGCTTCACATGTTCATCGGTTACATACATTAAATGATGCCATGCAACTTCAATCAGTGGCTCAAAGAGGTAAACGAGTAGCCATAATAGGTGCAGGGCTTGTTGGGCTTGAAACGGCTGAAGCCTTACACACCATGGGGCTGAAAATTACCATAATTGAATTCCTTCATCAGGTGCTTCCTGCGGTGGTTGATGAAGAAATGGCTAAACTTGTCCAAGAGAAAATGGAAGGCGAAGGCATCAGCGTTAAACTTGGAACGACAGCAAAAAAGGTCTCAAAGACCCATGTTGTTGTTTCTGATCGACAAACAAATACTGAAGAGATAATCTCAGCTGATATTGTTGTGGTAGCGACTGGTGTGCGAGCAAACACGAACCTAGCTAAAGATGCTGGGATTCAGCTGGGTGAACGCGGTGGCATACTTGTTGATAATCGTATGCAAACGAATTTTCCTGATATCTATGCAGCAGGTGATTGTGCAGAACATCACGACTTGGTGACAGGGCAAAGTATTGTCTCGGGTTTAGGCAGTATTGCGCTTCGACAAGGCGAAGTTGCTGGTATAAATGCTGCCGGTGGAAATGCCGAATTACCAGGCGTGGTTTTAGCCAGAACCACTCTTCTCTTTGGGCTAGAAATCGCAGGAGTGGGACCCACTCGAATCACTGCTGAAAATGCGAATCTCTCAATACTTGCTGGGAAATTTAAAGGTAGTCGAACGGCTGAATACTATCCAAGTGAAGAGGATGTCACAATCAAACTTCTAGCTGATAAAGAAACAGGACGCTTGATTGGCGGGCAAGTCATAGGTCCATGTGCACACCAGCGAGTTAATGTTCTCAGTGCTGCCCTATTTGCGAAAATGACTATTCGACAGGTTGCAGATCTTGAAACCTGTTATGCACCGCCTGTCGCCCCAATTCGTGAACCACTGACCATGGCGGCACAAGTTTTGGCTCTTCGATATGAACGAATGAAACAAAAACAAGACTGATTAGCATCAATTTGTCATTGGATTTACCCAACTTCAATGTAATGAACTGAGCATGAGATACAGGGGTCATATGCTCGAAGGAGCATATTTAATTGAAGTTCTGCTTCTTCAGGAGATTTACCCTTCAGTTGGGGAATCATTGCGTGAACATCGGCTTCGATGTTTGAATAATTCATTGCTGTTGGAGTGATGATGTTTGCTCCCGTGACTTTTCCTTTTTCGTCAATAGAATAGCTATGAATAAGGACTCCTCGTGGTGCTTCAACTGCCACGGCACTTTGCAGGTTTTTTCCCTTTTGAAGTGACCACGAAGAAACTCAGTTGATTTATAAGCTACCCCATAAGCGATAAAGAAATAATTAGGAATTCCCTAAGAGAGGAAGAGTAGTGAAGGTTACATTCGTCTAAATCGGGGTTATTCTATGGAGGTAAATAGACAACATGAGTCTGAACCGAACAAACGGCCTTCTCTTGCCGAACTCTTACATGTTTCTCCATATGCGGTAAGTCTATACTTCGAATTGGCTGCTGAATCAATTCCTTATGCAAAAACAGAGATTCAGGAAAATCAGGGATTAACCGCAAAGAAGGCTAGCGAATTTTTAAATGAGCTTCAGACTTGTGGATTGGTCCGACGCAATCCAGACGAAACGTATGAAGCGGTGGCACCCATTGAAGCGGTCATGATCGCACTTACTCGTGTACGTGATCTACTTCGGCAACTTCGTAATGACTTTCCCGAACGAATCGAAACTGGCGTTCCAAGAATTGAAGCAACATTAAGAAAAGAAGTGGAAACCCTTCCATACCAGCTAGAGGCTCTTCGAACTAACATTGATAGATCGATGGATGCGGCCTTTGAAAGTTTTCGCGGAATAGCTCATACCCTTCAATCGTCAACAACTTTTGAAGCTTTTGCAGGTGATCTCCAAGCTCAGCTTCTTTCTGAAGTTGATGAACGAATGATGGAAACACGCAATCAACTAAATGATTTTGAATCAATTGATTCCTTCATCAATGTTCTTAATAAATTGAAAAACGATGTTTTTGACATCGTTAATATTTCACTGTCTGATATGCGAGAACAATCCTTCCGGCTTCATGAACTAGATGACTTCCGGGAAACTCTTATTGAACTCTGGAATGTCACTCCCTCCATCGTTGAGGAACACTTAGCTGAATTTGAACAAGAAATGAGCTTATTGGAAGCTTCTCTAGGGGAATTGATGGAAACAAAATATCGGCTAGGCGCTTTCAAAGGGGTTATCGAAAATTTTGCTCGAGATCATATCATGACTGCTGTAAATCGATTGAAGGCTGATTTTCAAGTTTCTCTAACAGAAGCGATCCAAGATCACTTAAAAGAAGCTCAGGAGCGTTTCGAAGAAGTAGCGAAAGTGGCTCATCACGAATTTGATAAGTTACGAGAACAACTTGCCGAATGGGTCCATAATGCACTAAATCTCGCCTTCAGCGAAGTAATTCAACGTAGTCAAAAAGCTTCTACAAATCTTGCCGATCGTTTGGCGGATCTTACACAGACTTTTCAACAAAGATTTACTACAGGGCTTGATGATTCTGTGAAAAAAGTCAAACTACAGGCGCGAGAACTTGACACACAACTGGCTCAGATTCCTGATATTCTTGACCAATTGCGAGACCAGCAATTCACTCCGCAACTAGATCAAATGATTGTACAAAGTGAACATCACTTAACGAAAATCACTCATGACTTACCCAAATCCTTCTCTGAGTGGCGCAATGGTTACATTCGATCCGCCAATGCACAAATCTCTTCACTCCTTCAGGAAGCAGAAGGCCATGTATCTATTGCAACACAAAGTGTAAACCAAATTTGGCGGAGATCTAAGGAATCTGAACCTACAACCTTTAACCTCTACCAATTTGTGATTGGTGAAAAAGAGTTTCAATCATATACAGCAAGTCAAATTGCACGAGCCCGAAGTCAGCTTTTCATCATTCTTCCACGGGCAACCCGACTAAAAGTCAAACTTTTGAATATGATTCCCAGTGATGTTCGTGTACGCATCGTTGTGGCTGATCCACCCGCTTCTAAAACTGTCCAAAGCATACAGCGTATTGCTGCTAAAAACTCAAATTTCCAAGTTCGTCATGATCCTCGTGGAGATATCTGGGGTGTCATTCATGACTCGGAAGAAATCATCTTAGGTAACACCTCAAAGGGCACAGCAAATGTCGTGGGTATTGCATCAAGTCATGAAGATCATGTTGTACTGCTTCGTACGATAATGGAAACGCGCTGGTTACACGCCCGCGCCCTATCATCAAAATAGATATCGAAATCGATGACCTTTTAATAAGAAGACAATACGAGTTGCTTTAGCAGTCACCTAATGCACAAAACAAGAACCGGTGAAATACCTCATGATTACCCGAAATATTTTGGAAGAAATATTTCCAATTCCAAAAAGGTTTCACACACTTTCTTCAGGAATTTAGTAAAATGGCTAGTCGAACCAGCGGCGAAAAAGCATGATGCTTCGTATCGAACTCCTAATCATCGGTAATGAAATTCTTTCTGGACATACTCTAGATACGAATTCACAATGGTTAGCACAACGTCTTCTTGAACTTAATTTACCAGTCAATCAAATACTCATCATCGAAGACCGCGTTGATACCATTTCCGAAGCCATCAAGGCAAGTCTCGAACGTCAAACCACTATCCTCATTACCAGTGGAGGTTTAGGACCTACATTTGATGATCTCACAGCTGAAGGATTAGCTCTCGCCGCAGAAGCGCCTTTCCAACTCAATCCAGAGGCTTTATCAATGGTTAAAAAACGCTATGAAGAACTCAAAGCTCTGGGGCTTGTTGAGTCAAGTAATATCACTTCCCCTCGAGAGAAGATGGCATGGCTCCCTAATGGTGCTAGACCTCTTCCCAACAGTATTGGCTCAGCACCGGGTATCTACCTACAATTGAATAATACCCATGTATATTGCCTTCCTGGCGTTCCACAAGAGTTGTATTCGGTGTTCATGGAAGGTGTAGCACCAATGATTGCTTCCTTTGTTGAGAAAGCCACAATAGCGCAAGTCATTCAGGTTCCCATTCTCGACGAATCCGTTCTCGCTCCAATAATTGACTCTGTCTTAGACGAATCTCAGGGTGTTTATGTCAAATCCCTTCCTCGACCCTATCAAAGTCATCAACCTCTCCAAATAGCAATTACCGCAACTGCTTCAACAAAATCATTAGCAAAAGGACTCCTCTCAACTACAATTGCTAAACTCAAGGAAATCACGTTTGCACATCGACAAATTGAGTTACCGCTAGATGATTAAAAATTCTTAATATTTTTTTAGGCGAAAAAAGGCCGAATCCCTATTCGTCTCCAAGTTCTAGCCCAAGAACTTCATCTAATTTGTGATTGGTTTTCTTTTCTAAATGCTCCAAGGCTTGTTTAAGAAGATCTTTAACAGTACGACTACTTTGAGGATGTTCTTTCTTCCATGCAAGGAATGAATCTACGAGTTCAAGGGCATCAATCACTCCTCGCCTATAACGGGGATCAAGATTGTCCGATTGAATTGACATATATCCTTCACCAAGTGAAATCAGTATCCAGTAACAGGACTTCTAATTCTTAAATTTAAAGCTTATCCCAGAAACCTCACCTCCAATGACTTCTCCACAAAGCCACGAAATTCTGGTTTCGAATTCCTTGATAACCCAAAATAAGGTTAGAAGGCATCGGACTACTTAAAAGCGCTCATTGGAAAAATCCTACTTGAGGAGTCCTACTCCACATGGAGCATGCACGAAAGGGGAATCTAATCCATGCTCGATGATAAAGATCGAAAGATTCTACGTGAACTTGAGCGTGACTGTCGTCAACGCACAAACGCCATTGCGAAGGCTACCAACATACCGGTTACAACTGTTCATAACCGCATTAAAAAACTCTCCAGCTCTGGGCATATCAATTCTTTTCGAGCTGTGCTAGATCCCAATAAACTGGAAAAACCCCTCGTCTCCTTTGTTTTTGTCTCACTAAACCGAAATTCCGCCGAACAAAACAAGTCCACAACGGATCGTGAGCTTATCGCAAAAATCGCCTCCCACCCAGCAGTCCAAGAAGTACATACGGTGACAGGAGATTGGGACTTATTACTGAAAATTCGGGCAAAAGATATCGGAGAACTCGAAGACATCATCACCTCAGAATTACGTGAACCCAAACTCATAGAACGAGCTCAAACCATTTGCGCAATGGCAACCTACAAAGAAACAACTAATCTCATATACAATGGTTGCTAGACATCCATAGATAATGAAACCACTTTTTCTCGCGTCTAATTCCCCACGTCGTGCGGCCTTACTTTTGCAGCTTGAACTAGATTTTGAAGTTCGTGCGCCGAAAATCAACGAAAGAATTCTTAATACCGGATCTGATGATGACATTATCACCATCGTCTGTGAAAATGCATTACAAAAGGTTCTCAGCATTATTTCTACAATTGAAACCGGTCTAATTATCGGGGGTGACACTCTCGTTGTCACTGATGAAAATTTGGTTCTAGGTAAGCCCAAAACAACTGACGAAGCTCTCCAAATGCTTGACAAACTAGTGGGCAAAACTCACCGAGTAATTTCTGCTGTCGCTATTGTCGATGTTTCAACACAGGAGAGAAAAGTGGGTCACATTTGGACAAAAGTTGTATTCCGGAATATCACAAGAGAAGAACTTTATCAATATGTTCTCACTCAAGAACCAATAGGAAAAGCCGGTGGCTATGCGATTCAAGGGAAAGGTAGCTGTTTAATTGATTCCATTGATGGAAGCTACACAGCTGTAATTGGGCTCCCAATGGAATTGGTTGTCTCATTTCTCAAACAATTTGGAATCCAACCAAAAAGCACTGAGTGGCTTAAGAATCCGGAACAAAGCTAGAAGCAATCAGATGGGCGACGCGGATCGGTTCTGGAATCCGGCTCCTTGTGGCTGTTTTTTGTACTATTTCTACTGCCAGCTTAAATGTGATCCCTTTCCACTGGATATATACTGGAGCACGACCTGGATATGATTCTATTTCACGTATCGGACCCGAATTAGAAAGTCTATTTAGCTTCTCTTCCCAGGCATTTTTGTCAAATTGCTTAAGGGCTTTTTTCACTCGTCTCATCTCAGGCCTAGAATCAGAAACAGCTATCACTGGCAATTTTGTAGCCTTAAATAACCCTTGAAGATCCAGCACGTTTACCCCACCAAAAATCGTATCACGCGTCATAATTACACGAAGTTGCTCATAATGTGTCGAGGTTTTCACCATTTTTGCAAGCTGTGAAGTGACATCATTGCCATCAACGCGAATAGGTATCTGGATGCAACCTTCCATCCACTCACCTCCACGGTACACTACACCCACAAGCCGTGTCCATTCGTCACGACCCCGCTCAAACCGAGCATCATCCACACCGAATATCCGAATCTCTCGTTTGACTTGTCGAATCTCCAAAATAACCACCGAACACTTAGTATCTTGTCATGTACTACTATAATGCTATTGAGAGTAACTTCAAGGATACGCCAAGTCAAATTGAATGATACTAAATCGAATGGTTTCACGTCAAAAAAGCGAAGACCTAAATATCGCTTTATTCCTCAAAACGGGGGAGTGTGGTGAGTTCGTATGTGCCCTAGTAAACAAACTGAGGATATTGATACTATTATTCAGGTGCCAGTAAAACGAACACGAGAGCTTTCCAATAAACTTGCCCTTCTCCCCAAAAATGATCTTGTTCTTTTACGTCGAATTTATAAAACTCCAAATGATGGAGAAGCCAAAAAAATTATCTCTTCGGCACTACTTGATGAATATTCCATTTACGAACTTAGACTCGCCCTCGCAGCTCTTGATGGAGTCCATAAGCTTCCATTGAGTGAAAAACCACTTGGGTACGAAAATGCTAAACCATGGCAACCTATTAAAGACGCTCAAGCCCTTCCTCCTCAACGCTTTCTCTCCCCTTCTGATGAATCTCCTCCACTCCCCTCTGCAAAAGCTACCAAAGAAATCAGTGATATTCTAATCAATATTCCATTTGACGATTTTCAATGGCTTCTTAGCCACTACAACGAGATACAAGATTTAAGATCACGATTAATCATCATTAAAAACCGTCTTTATAGATATCAATGGGAAGACGTTACGGCAACCATCGCAGCTATTAAGCGAACTCTTCCTGAAAATGTGTCCGAATAACCATTCGCTTCTTATTATTCCTCGAAACGATAACAGCTTTATTTAGCCAAATCTATTATCCAAATCGAGTGAGGAGGGACAAACCCCTTGTTTGATAGAAACCGTCCGCCATTTGTTATTTCTAAACGAGTTAAAGTTAATCGGGCTAAAACACTTTCTGATCAATTATCATCGCTTTCCGCGGATGAACTCCGATTACTTCGCAAGTTCAGTAGAGACCCGAAAGAACCAGGAATTCAACAAATTTTAGCAAAACCCATAATAGCCAAATACACTATCCAAGAACTCCGCGTCGCTTTCGCTATGCTCAGTGGTACCACTGGAGCTCCTCAGCCGGATCCCTTTTCAGCTCCTGGAACTGTCCAACTTGGATATACCACACATGATCGTTCATTGACAAAAACTAATTTGAGCATGATTAGTAATCATAATATCCCACTCCCTTCACGATATTCCGCTGAAATCGCCAATAAACTCCAATCCATGTCTGATGATGAACTCTTACACCTCGCCCGACACGTCGGCAATCCCAATGATCCCCGTAGCCGATTTCTCATAATTCGATACCATCTCTACCATTACCGCAGAGAAGATATCGCCTCCACTATGGCTACCTTGCTAAGACTTCGACGTAAGGAAGGTCGCCCCCGAAGAAAACGTCGCCCTGATCTTAGATCCGTTTCTTCACCTAGATTCCATTAGATATTCCCCTACGAACTGGGAAGCACTTTTAACTCATCAATTGATGATTGCCCAACATGAATTACCCGAGATGATACATCTTGGAAACTATAGAATGTGATTACCCAAATCTCTATGAAGTGGCAAAAAAGCAACTAGATATTGTAGCAAAAAGGATGAACCTCAATCCTGATATTCTTGAACTTCTCAAACACCCTAAACGTGCCTTGATTGTTTCTCTACCTGTTCGTATGGATAATGGGCGTGTCAAAGTCTTCACCGGGATGCGTGTCCAGCACTGGGACGCCTTCGGTCCTTTTAAGGGTGGCATTCGTTACCATCCGTTAGTTTGTCTTGATGAAGTAAAGGCTTTGGCGATCTGGATGTCAATAAAAACTGCTGTTGTTGGCATTCCATATGGGGGAGCAAAAGGCGGAATTGTGTGTAATCCCAAAGAGATGAGTGATAACGAGTTGGAGCGTCTAACGCGGCGATTTACACACGAAATTATAGATATTATAGGTCCATATCGTGATGTACCAGCCCCAGATGTTTATACTGGTGCTCGCGAAATGGCGTGGATATATGATACCTACTCTGAAGCTCAAGGGTATGCTGTTCCAGAAATTGTAACAGGGAAACCTATCGCAGTAGGTGGAAGCCTTGGTCGACGGGAAGCTGCCAGTCGTGGAACAGTTATTACTGTTCGAGAAGCTGCCAAACACTTAAAATTTGATCTTAAAGGAGCCACTGTTGCGATTCAAGGCTTTGGTAACGTTGGCTATTATGCTGCAGTCCTCATAGCAGAATATGGTTCAAAAATCGTTGCGGTTAGTGATTCTCAAGGAGGGATTTACAATCCCAAAGGTTTTGATCCAAAAAAGGTTATGGAGCACAAAAAAAAGACAGGGTCTGTAGTTGGGTTTACTGGGACAAAGAAAGTATCTAACGAAGAACTTCTTGAACTAGATGTCGATATTCTCATTCCAGCTGCCCTTGAAAATCAGATTCTTGCTAAAAACGCACCTCGCATAAAAGCAAAGATTATTGGTGAGGGAGCTAATGGTCCCACAACGCCCGAGGCCGATGACATTCTCTATAAGAATGGCGTTTTTGTGGTTCCAGATATTCTCGCTAATGCTGGTGGAGTAATAGTAAGCTACATGGAATGGGTCCAAAATCTGACTCGTGAATCATGGACCGAAGAAGAAGTTAACAGGAAGCTCGAAGAACGTATGGTTCAAGCGTTCGACGAAGTTTACAAAATTCATCAAAAAGAAAAAATCCATATGCGGACAGCTGCTTATGTTGTTGCCCTCAGGAGAATCACTGAAGCCGTCGAAGCGCGTGGTATCTTCCCCTAGCCATCGATTACCAAGCATTTTTTCCATAATATAAAATAGAAGCGATATCATTGTGCTTGCGGAAAAAGTCTAAACTGATAAACCTGAACTTCTAAGAAGTACATGGAATGTTGGTGGGTATTTGATTGCAATTTGGGGTCACTGAAGCCATCTTTTGGCTAATAACATTTATCATAGTGATAGGAGTCTGTGTTGGAATTGCACGAGATTGTGAAAAAACCAGACGTGAAACGCGCCCCGAAAGAGCCCGCTCACGCACAACTTGGTCACCCCGACAACAATCCAAGATGAAACGTCAAGCGCAACGCTCTCAGTCTCAACCTCAATACCTCGACGTTCAATTGACTATGTGTCCTGAATGTGAAGCTACGATTCTCGCTGAAACTACGGTTTGTCCACATTGTGACAGCCCCCAACCTGTCTGCATGGTTTGTAATTGTTCTATTGTCCCCCTCGATTCTACACTCAGCTGTCCTCATTGTCGAGGGCGAGCCCATCGAATTCATTTTCTAGAATATCTGAAAGTCAAAGGTGTCTGCCCACGTTGTAAAACAGATTTAGATCCTCATGAACTCGTCGACGGCTCTAAAATAGAATTAACTCCAACACTAAGATCTGGTCCAAAACACATCTGCTTGGTTTGCGATAGAACAATAACCTCTACCGACTCAGTTTTACAATGTCCCCAATGTGAAGGCTTAGCTCATCGAATCCACTTCCTAGAATATATAAAAGTTAAAGGTGTCTGTCCAATCTGCCGAGTTCAACTTGACTCACATGATCTAGTTGAATTCGAATAGGCACTTATCGTCAAAAATTTATTATAAAAAAGAGGGGAATGGCTGAGAAATTTCTCAGCCAAGAATCTCATCGAAGACGTCAACCTCGACCTGATGGGGCATCTGAATACCCGTGACTCCAGCCGCAAGAGGCGTCAACGCCATGAGATCATTACGGTCCACCAGATTCAACTTAAANNCTGCAATTAACTGCTGGATACCGACACGGATTCGTTCATAGTAGGTGTATACACCAATCGCTGGCTTCGGAATCTCTTTGTATCGGTTGCCGTACTCATGTTTCAGGTATGTAGAGGCAACGAAAAACGTCTCAGGATCATCGCCATAATTTTCAATAAAGCTCTTCGGTAGATTGCCCTCATTTGCTAACTGTACGAAGTAATCTGATTTCATAGCTGCAGTTAACGGAGATCGAGCAACGGCTACTGCTTTGAAGAAAGGACCATCACCGAAATTGCTCATGGCAATCGCCTTCACAATTTGGGCTTCATGAATGAAGCCACCTGCAATCGAAATGTCTGGAACGTGCTTTCCTTTCTTCTTCAAGATCTGACAACCTTTCAGCACTTGGGCTGCTAGATATAATGTAGGCGTGCTAAGTTCATTCATATGAGCCATTGGGCTCATTCCCGTTCCGCCACCGGCACCATCAAGAGTGAGCATGTCAATTTTGGCATCGCTGGCTACCTTGAGAGCAAAAGCGGTTGCGGCAGGGCGATAGGCACCAGTCTTTAAGAAGACTTTCTTCGCACCCTGTTCACGGAGCCATTCAATGTCTTCAACACAGCTCATATCAGGCATACCAACACGGCTGTGACGTTCAAAGGTCTTGAACGTTCCGCTCTTAAAGGCTTCCTGGACAGTGGGATCTTCAGGGTCAGGGAGAACTATGTAACCACGACTCTTGAGTAACTTTGCACGGTCAAGTGTCTTCAGACGTACCTCACCGCCAATTGACTTTGCGCCCTGTCCCCACTTCCGTTCAATCACATTCACCTCAAGCTTGGAGATCGCATATAGGTCAACTCCAAGCCGTTGGTCTTCAACATTCGTCTGAACCACGATGTCACCATGCTTTCCATCCCAGAATTTCCTATAGGAATCAACACGGAATTTCAGATCCGGTGCCTTCGTTATCTCGCCATTCGTGATTACGCTATTACTATCCATCGCCACTACATTCTCGCCCACTGTTTGAATTGTGCCCGCCATGGCTGATCCCATGGAAATACCTTCCCAGTGGTTCTTTGCCACCGCAGTAGAGCCCAATCCCGCGATAAGCATGGGTAGCTTTAGTGGGATGCCACCAACTGAGGTGGATGCATCAGCGTTGGGGAATAAAGCGATATCAGAATTAGCTTCAATGCCTTCTGCACCTTGAAGCGCTGCTAAAAGATGTAAATTTGACCAGTCTAATCCAAAGTCCTTGTTTGCCGAAGCGGTGCTTTGTCCAAACCATTCGTTGGTAGGATACAACACTTCGTGGCCACGAAAAGCAGATTTGCTGATCATACACAAGAATTTACAGTCCCGGATACAGAGGCCACACATTCCACTGACGGGGTTGGGATCCCGTGTGCGGAGAGTGGTGCCATCGGTTGTTCGTGCGTTTAATCGACTATCATCCATCAAAATAAACCTCAGGTTTTATTATGTCATGGGGTCTTTACAATTATAAAGAGGAATTGCCGTTTATTGAGTTTGGATAAAAAGACTTTGGTTGTATGGTGTCTGATCACAAAGCTTGAAGGAAATTTTGCGATAGAAAACCTTAAGCTCCCTTATAATCAAATAAGGTGAGAGGTTTTGTTAATGGGTGTAATCAAAGTCATTGAACTAGTTGGAAACTCGACGAAAAGCTGGGAAGATGCCGCCAATCAAGCCGTCATGACTGCTGCGGAAACACTTCGCGGGCTAACCGGGGCAGATGTTGTCGGAATGACTGCTGTCGTAAAAGATGGAAAAATCGTCGAATACCGTGCTACGGTAAAGATTGCGTTCATGATTGAAGGCGTCCGAGAATAATCTAGACTGTTGAGGGATGGGAGACCGTCCCTCCGATTCTCTTTTTTAGCCGCGTCCACCACCAATTCGACCATCAGACATGGTGAAGTGACGATCCGCATATTTGATGAGTTCTTGGTCATGTGTAACTACAACAAATGTGATTTTTTCTTGTTGATTAAGTTTGCGGAGAAGTTGCATAATGGAGGCACCTGTTTTTGTATCAAGATCGCCAGTCGGTTCGTCAGCAAAGACTACTTTGGGTCTGTTAACGAGCGCTCTAGCGATTGCAGTGCGTTGCTGTTCACCACCGGAGAGCTGGCGGGGAATGTGGTCTTTGCGTTCCACCATATCGACTGCACGGATGAGCTCCATGGCTTTGTCTTCTATTTCTTTCCCAGGTAGATCCGTGGGCCATAACGGTGCAGCTACATTCTCATACACGTTCATAGTCGAGATGAGATTGAAAAGCTGGAAGATGAATCCAATCTTTTCTTGTCGGATTTTAGGAAGAACGCGTTCATCAATAACAGTAATGTCCATTTGATCAAAGATAATCCGTCCGTCCGTCGGTCGATCAAGTCCCGATAAAACGTTCAGGAGAGTGGTTTTACCACAACCACTCTTTCCTTCGATGACGATGAATTCGCCAGACTGTATGGTCAGGTTAATATCTCGAAGCGCGTGGATAATTTCACGACCGCGTCGATATTCTTTCTGAACTTTTTGTGCAACTATAATATCGTCAGGCATGATTTTTCTTACTCCTTTATTCGGGTCGAGTCAGTGCCCGCATTGGGCTGATACGCAGTGTTCGCCAAAGAAGAATGAGAATTCCAGGAAGTTGAACCAACATGATTGCACCAAAGGCAATCAACATGAAAAATGGGTTAATTAAGATGAGGCGAAGAGCATCGGGAATGAATATCACTGGGTTTCCTAGTGGATCGAAGCTTAACATGATTGCAACAGACGCGTAAATACCTGTGGCAAGAATTCCCAGGATGCCTATAGCCACTACAGCAGCTATTGTTATGTAGACGACTTCGCCTAAAACGAGTTGGCGGATATCATGATTCGACCATCCAACGCATTTCAAGGTGGCAATATCATCTTTCCTTCCATGGGCAAGCAACCAGGAAAAAATGATACCCATAATTGTGCCTGCTACCAAAGTCCAACCAATAATCACTGTATAATAGCCTAAAATGCCAGGATTTATCGGCGGAATGAATAATGTGAGGTAGTATTGCCGGATGATAAATGCGATCCAGGTTAATAAAATCGCATAGGCAACGAGAAATACAATAAACCGTCGTCTGGTACGCATACTAATACGCCAAGCTTTGAAGAATATTCTCAATACCATATTGATCCTTCCGCTACCAGGTGGTCTGTACTCTCTATTGGGAGACGCCTTAAAACTTCTTTGACTCCTGTTGCTACTCTACTCGACTTCCGTTATTCGCTCAATGGTGTTTTGTGCATAAAGGCTAACCATTCGGGAAGCGAGTTGTATCAAACCGGTAACGACTAGGACTGTCAAACAGAGAATGATGATATTTGGGTAAATTGAATTTGTGATTGAATACAACAAAGGAAGGATGTATTTCCACATCAGGTAGATTGCATAGATCCCCGCAAGTGCAAAGAAAACCACCGAGAAAGCAAAGAGCATGAGAATGATTTGTCCATCTCGGCTTCCTGCGGCAACTCGTCCAATGCCATCACCAAGAACGAATCGTTTCACACGTCCATGAAATCGGATGAAGAATCCGAAAAAAAACATAAACACTGCAAACGCTATGGCTCCACCGATCAGGATTAGAAACACCACGATATCCTGATAATTTCTAATCAGATCCCAGATACCAGTCAAGACTAACAAGTAGCCAACAAGAGCTCCGATGAGAAAAAGTGTCGATAGGAGTTGGATAATGAATGTGCCAGTTGTGGCTCCAGAAAAAAGACGGTCGAGATTCCATCCTCTTTTTGAATCAGCTGGTGAATCTTTTGTCATAGTATTGATACCCCCAGATGCATATTATGTACCATCTCAGAAGTGTTGCTACAAAAAGCTTCCGTCCGTATTTCGAGACAAAGGCTTATAGGATGGTATGTAACGGGATTTCTAGCTTCACTATTACGGTCAAGGAAAGCGTGGCGTACACTCAATGGACTCGATAAAAATCCTTCAAAGAGAAATTCGAAACTTAGCTAAAAAGCAAAACACCGTTATTCTTGCACATAACTATCAACCTCAAGAAATTCAAGATATAGCGAACTATATTGGGGATAGTTTTGGATTGTGTCAAAAAGCCCAAAATGTAGAAGCTAATACCATTCTCTTTTGTGGTGTCCGGTTCATGGCTGAAACCGCTGCAATTCTCAACCCCGACAAACGGGTTCTGATTCCTGATCCCGCTGCTCGATGCCCAATGGCCGCACAATTACCAGCGAAAGTTATTCGTGAAGCAAAACAGAAACATCCTGGCGTTCCTGTAGTCTTATATGTTAATACAACTGCAGAAGCTAAGGCCGAAGCTGACGCTGTTTGCACATCTTCGAATCTTTGCACTATTCTCAAAGCCCTTGATACAAATCCTATATTATTTGGTCCTGATGGAAACCTGGCTGAATATGCAAACCACGTATGTGGATATGAAATCATCCCAATCCCTGATCATGGCTTTTGTCATGTCCATGTCACATTCAGCTTCGATCCAAAAGCCCTCTTCTTGAAACAGGAACATCCTCATGCAAAACTTCTTGTTCACCCTGAATGCGGAAGGAATATCCAAGAACAGGCTGATTTCATTGGTTCCACAGGACAAATGCTCCAATATGCCAGAGAGAGTTCTACCTCAACTTTCATCATATGTACAGAAGTTGATTTAGTCACACGTATGCGTAAAGAACTTCCAGGAAAGACATTCATTCCAGCCTTAGACTATGCGATCTGTAAAGCCATGAAAAAAATCACACTCCAAAAGGTCAAAGCAAGCCTTGTTAATAATCAATATCATGTTACAGTTCCCAAAATTATTGCAGATAAGGCGAGAAAGGCTATTCAACGCATGCTCGAGCTCTCAAGCCCAAAAACCCAATAATACAATTAGAGAGAAGGCTTTTAGAAGCCGTCATCTTACTAGCATAATCAGAGTGAGTGCTCATGAATCCAAATTCAACCAGCTATCCAACTGCGGTCCCCTCACAGCTTATACTTAATAAATTCTATGCGATGCTCGATGAAGATATCGGTTTTGGAGATATCACCACGAAAGCGCTCATTTCTCCTGACCACTCAGCACAGGCTCGCTTGTTTACCCGTAGACCGGGTGTGGTTGCAGGAATCAGCATTGCATCCACCATCCTCCTAGACTTTGAGTGTACGGTTACTCAAAAGCACAATGATGGTGAAAAAGTCAAAGCAAATACAACTCTACTTGAAGCACAAGGTCGAGCTGCAAACCTATTGACCATCGAACGAACACTCTTGAACCTCCTTCAACGAATGAGTGGCATAGCAACTGCAACAGCAAACTTAGTGGAACTTGTCCAAGAAATAAATCCTAAAATCCGAATTGCCGCCACCCGAAAGACTGCCCCCCTTCTACGTCTCTTCGATAAACTCGCGGTTATCATGGGAGGTGGTGACCCTCACCGTTGGCGGTTGGACGACGCTATTCTCATTAAAGATAATCACCTCGCCTTCTATTCTAACCCAACTAAAGCAGTTGAGCAAGCAAGACGAAAAATAAGTTTTACTTCCCCAATTGAAATTGAAGTTACAGATGCTTCCCAAGCTTTTGCAGTTGCAAAGGCAAACCCAGAAATTATTTTGCTTGATAACATGCCACCCAACGAAGTTCAGAAAGTTGTTCAAAAACTTCGTCAATCCCACCCATCCATCCTCTTGGAAGTCTCCGGAAATATTACCCCCAAGAATATCCAAAAATATGCTGAAACCGGTATCGACGTAATTTCAGTTGGTTGGCTTACTCATTCGGTTCTTGCTCTAGATTTAAGCATTGAGGTAACGCCTATTTGTAGGCATAAATCAACTGGAGGATGACCCTAAATATGAATTCCTCTCTGAATTTTCGAAAAATCGAAAACACTACAATAAAATGGTTAGGTGATTATTTAGATCAAAGTGGGTGCACTGGATTCGTTATTGGTATCTCAGGTGGTGTTGATTCGAGTGTCACAGCCGTTTTATGTCGACGCGTCACCGATGCGACATTAGGGCTCATCCTACCGTGTGGACACATTTCTGAAGACGCGGCTCAAGATGCTCAAACAGTGGCGAAGCAATTCGACATCAAATATCGCACATATGACCTAACGCCTGCTTATGAATCTCTGCTCCTTACAATTGGACTCGTACCAGAAACGCCTGTAACAATTCCATTAGCTAATATCAAAGCTCGACTGCGAATGGTTGCTCTCTATTATGTAGCAAACCAGCACAACCTACTCGTTGTCGGCACTGGAAATCGCACTGAGTTGATGCTAGGATTCTTTACAAAATATGGTGATGGAGGCGTCGATTTGCTCCCCTTGGGCGCGCTCCTCAAACGAGAAGTCCAGAATTTCGGTAGACACCTAGGGATTCCTGAACACATATGTGTAAAAACGCCGAGTCCCGGGTTGTGGCCAGGACAAACAGATGAAGGAGAACTGGGTGCAAGTTATGATCAACTTGACGATTTAGTCTCTGGTAAAATTCCCAAAGGTTTAACCAAGGAGCAAATTGAACACTTCCAGCAACGTATCGCAGCAAATAACCATAAACGCAATTTTCCGCCTATTTACTCACAATGAAAGAGCATAAATAATCCAAATTATGTAATGCCGATATGAGTCTAGGGAAACGGATTCTTGGTGGAATACTCCGCTTCTTTTATCATAAGAAAATTCATGCTTTCAAAGTTAAACTTGATGACCAAATCTATTATGTGTGTGCAAGGTGTTCAGGTCTCTATTTGGGAATCTTCATCGGCTTTCCAGTTTCCTTTGTAATGCTCATCTTTTTTCCCTTTTTTTATAGCCTAGGGGATTTAGGCACAACACTTGTTGCTATATTAATGGCTGTTTCAGCAATATTAGATTGGACGACCCAACGCTTGGCTTTACGAGAAAGCCGTAATGCCATTCGATTTTGGACAGCGATACCCGCCGGATTTGCATTATCCTGGTATCTTTTTTCCCCAGTTAATTTTCTTGTGAAAATTCCTGTGATGGTCGCAGTCCTCCTGTTCCTTGGCGTGTTCTTCTTCATTGACCGAAGAACATATCCTGAAGCTATTAAGTCGAAAAGAGAAAATAAGACAGTGAACTAACCCAAATTATTTCTCAGCTTTAATGCGTTTCAACGCATTTTTTGCAGCATTTTGGACTGATTCATCAGGATCCAGTTGGGCATCTTCGATGTCTTTGACGGCTTCCTCGGGTAATGTCCCAATAGATCCTAATGCTGTGAGAGCAATTACTCGTTGTTCAGCTCGATCTGCTCGCATAGCTTCAAGCAATCCCGGCACGGATTCTGGGCCGATTTGTTCTAAAGCGGTTTGTGCAGCCAATCGAACTTCCATTGCTTTGCCTTTGTGTGTAAATTCTTCTTCATCAGACAACAGTTCGATAAGTGCCGGAACCGCCTCTGCAGCGTCTACGCCTAGATTCCCGATGGCGAGAGCAGCTTCGCCACGAACAACTTCATCACTATCTCTAAGGGCTTCAATTAAAGGCTCTTTTACGACAATTGCGGCTGTTCCCATTTGTGTGAAAACGCGTGCCGTGGCTCGACGTACATCATCGTCATCGTGTCCTAATAGAGTAGAGAGAGATTCTGATGCTTCAGCAGCGTCTGAACCTAAATAGTAGAGGGCTTCAGCGGCATATCGACAGATGTCATCCTCATCGCAATTCAATCCACTGATTAACATGGGTAATGCTTCAAGAAGCAATGGGTGATTACCGGATTGGGAGACAATCTCAAAAGCCGATCGTTGAATGGATTCGTCAGAATCTTCAAGCAAACCCATAAGGTCTTCCCAAGCATCCTCGTCTTCGTTGACTAGTGCTAAGGCTTTTTGAATTTCGCCTTCTTCCAGTAGTTTATGGAGGTCTGACATATAGGTCGCCTTGGAAGGTTGTTCCTTTGATAAAATAAGGGCTCATCTCTGTTCAAAAAGGTTATCGCCATTCACTCGAATACCCAAACTTCCATAAGGGGTTCCCAATTTTATAATTGAATCATCCAATTGTATTTCGGTAGACCTAAAGCCAAGGTCACTGAGAGTAATTGGATTCCTGGTTTCCCTCGGATATGGTTATCTAAAAATGCATTCAATGCTTCTCGTGTTGGAAATGCTGTCAACAGAATAATATTGGGGCGGTCTCCTGTTTCCATAACTAGTTTCACCTCATCAATTATCTGCAGGTCTGTTTTGACTTTTGTCATAACTTGGGTATTTACTTCAAGTTGGATAAGACTAACCACTTCCATACCAACCTGTTCTGGGTTTATTAGGGCAGTGAATGCTTTTATGACATTATTTTGTTCCAGTCGGGCTACTCGACTACGGATTGTAGCATCGCTCACCTTTAATCGTCTGGCAACATTCCGAAAAGATAATCGGGCATCACGTTGTAAGAGATTAAGGATTCGCCGGTCCATGTCATCTAAATCGATTCGGTGCTTTTTTCGCGAGGGCTTTTGAGCCTCTGGCGTGGGATGAAATCCTAGATAATGAATGATTTCACCCCGATGCTTCATATTCAATCGATATACATAGATTGGGCGTTCTTCCATTGTTGATGCTTCGCCAGATTTTTGACATTGAAAACATCGAAACACCAATCGAGGTGTTGCCCCTACATTGTTACAGTTTAAACATTGGAAGGCTAATTCTGACTTGTAATCCTGTTTTTCTCCTTCAAGGGGTTTCCCACATGAAGGACATCGTAACCCCTTCTTATTTTCATATTCACTTCGTGGAGCAATGAAGCCACATGAAAAGTGTTCAATCATGGGATGACGAACTAATCGATTACTTGCACAATTTAAACACTGATATTGGGGATGCAGGTCTGGAGATTCACATTCTGCACAGGTGAATATCGACTCTGATAATTTACCATCAAGAATACCCGCACGGTGTAATCCTTCCAAACGATCTACGGTATTCTTCGGGTCCGCTTCCAGAACCTTTTCTGCCTCCGGATACCGAAAGCCATAGGGTGTAGTGGAATCCAGCACAGGATGTAGGTCATCGATGGTACCATCAAGTAACCGTTTGATAAGCAACCATGCTCCACGGTCTTCAAGTACCGACGGTTTAAATGTCACATATCCACCCACTGTCGTACAATACTAATTATTCACCCGATTCAGATGCTGATATGCTTTGTCCTTTCTTTGAAAAACACAACTCTCCCAATTACACAACTCAAATTAGTGCAAGATTTTTAAGACCACTCTAAACCCCGCAATCGCGTGAATTAACCCACAAATTGTATCTGGTTTAGAACGATAATCGCTCCGAAACTGCGCATTTGCGTAGTTCCCCTGTTGGGAACTACGCGTTTTCAAACTCACCCAGTATTATTTGGTAACACAGACTCCAGGAAGCTCTCAAGACGCGAATCGGATAATCCGGTGCCTTGAAAAACTTGTCCCCCCGGGGAGCCCTCCCGCGTCCTGTCCCTCCCAAATCCCTTCCTCCCGTTGTCCGAACCTCAGAAGATTTTTCTTAAGGCAACCGGAACCGACTAGCATCTCTCGTCTGGGTTACCTGCTTCGAGCGGGGGTGTAGGGGGATGACTACACAGGGACGTGCCCGCGTCCATTTGTCGGGCACCTCCACATTATTTCCTAAATCGAAAAAAGAAGAGAAACCCGTTTGCTGGTAGATTAGCAGACGGGTTGAAGTAATATCGAAGAATCAATTGTTAGGATCTGAATTCAATCATGAGCCAAGCTAGGAATATGATTATCCACGCTAGAGCTCCGAGGATGAAGGCATAGAGCATAAACGGTGCGGTGAATTGAACAAAAGCCATGAGCAAGATAGCGATGAACCACAGAAGAAGTCCAAGCATTCCTATCCAGGTCCACATTTTTGCTGCACCTTCTCGTGTCTGGGCTACGCGATAGAGAACCAAGAGTGGAACTAACAACAAATATAATACTGCTAAAATGCCACTATACAAGAGTACGGCAAAGGGCATGATGATGTAGGTGGCAAATCCATCTGAGATGGTCCCTACCGTCGCAGGTGTCGCTAGAAACCATAAGACCGTCAACCATGAAAGTGTTCCGAAAATGGGGAGAAATACTGCCCAAATTCGCTTCTTAAACCATGGTAGATTGAAGAGATAGAATATTAGGCAAAATGCATGGAGCCCAACAAAAGAGTATGCACCAAGATAATAGGGAAGCAGGTCACTTGCAGTTGCTGAAGATGGAAGCAAGAAGATTGATGCAGCAATGACCATAAAAGTCAGGAACCCAAAGAAGACTGTCAAGAAGCCAGCAAATCCCGATGTTGACGGCTTTTCAACTCTTAGGGCTCCAATAATCCCGATCAACGCGAACAACAGAAAAATGATGCACAGTAGAATTACCACTCCAAAATGGATGGGCGCTTCATAAATATAGAGCATTCCAGAGAAACCCTCCGCTATACCTTCTATTGAATGCTCCATAAAAATCCTTGCTAGTTCAGACGAATATATTTCGAGACTGATTATTTGTCAAAGATACATAATTGTTAATGGACAAGATGAACGGAATGCATATCGAGTGAGAGTAAATTGAAGCAGAACCATTTACTTGTCATAATTTTCTATGGCGTTATTGTATCCCCTTTTTAGCTTGCTGTTTTTCTACTACTATAATATCATAAAAGACTAAACAATTCATAGTGAATACGAAAAGATTGGTGCATTTTTTCCGAATCCCTTGCGATTTCAGGAAAAAACTCCACCAGTAAAAGGAAAGCGTTTTAAATTCCGTACCACTAATACTTCATTGGATAACGGGAGTTCCCCGAGGTGGAATAAAGCACAAAATCAATACGTTTAATCTAGAGAAGCTCTCTCTCCGTCAATCCTTTCCATCTTGTCCTGGAGCTCAGTTTCCATTCGTAAGATACCTAACGAGGTAAAATCAAAACGGTAACTTGGCGACAGGATGGGGTATCCTTCCCTGTGTCTTTCATTCCCCTCTCCCCCTCTCCTCCTTTATGTCCTCGTTCTGGACGCCCCATCCCGCTATTGGGTGCCGTCCCTTGCGTCACCCCTTTTTTTAGTTGAGCTCCTATCCAATAACCCACGGTCAGGAAGGAAATCAGCTTTCACTGAGATGTATGGTTGATTTCATTAGTTCGTTGATATTTGAGGGAGTAAAGAAGCCATCAAAGTCTCCAAACCGTTGAATATACTCAATAATATGATTAGCTGTAGGAGTGGGTGGGGTGAAAATTTGTTTTTTTCTTCTTTTTCGCTCCCAAGGATATCATCAATGGTAAAAATAACGCCACGTGATTTCTGAATTTTCACTACTTGTTTGAGGTTTGCTACCTCATAAGCAAGGGGTGGATTCGGCTCTCATCTTGTTCCACCCATTTTTGCACAATCGACTCGGGAGTGAGTTCTTTGCTCACAACGATGACCGGTGGGCTTTCATGTAACTTAATGACTGAAGTAATAATCTTCGCAGGGGTGACTTCAAAGATCCTGTATTCTCGACTACAGGTTATTCAAATATGTCGTGTATCGAAGCTATATCGACAGCAAGCTTGGCGCTTCCGAAAACTGGGTTTATTTCTAAAAAGGCACATCCTTATGTTAGCACTTCATTTCTTGCTGTTATTGGGATTCCTATTAGGGTGTATCGTGAAGTTACAGGTCGTGATAGGTCGATATTCAAAAAGGAATCGATTATCAAACTAGGTTCTTTTTAAGGATTTATTGTTGGCTGTATTTCCTATATTGTCAAAAAATTCAAGCAAACTAGTTGCCTACTGTCCAGTAAGTTACCCGCAAAGAGTCCCAGGAAAAACCAACAACTTTCGGGTTATTCAAGGATAATTGCGGTTTCAGGGCAATCCTCAACGCATGCCTCGCAATCGACGCACGCGTCAGGATCTGTAACTTTCGATAGGTTATTTTCTAGTGTGAAGCAGTCGCTTGGACAAACGTCAACACAACTGCCACATCCGCTGCATTTCGATTCGTCTACTTTTGGTGGCATAGTTAGTTTCAATCCATCAAAATTCTACCTGCTCCATGGTGTAGGTAGAGATTATGCTCACTGGATAGCATTTGTTTTTTAACTTTTACACACAGTCAAAGTTTCTGCTCTAGTGTTCCACCTAAATCGCAACCGTAATAAGCATAGTCCAGAAATCGTTTCTACTCCTTTGATCCATTTATGGGAGATGATTTGATGTCTTCAAAGAAAACTCGAGTATTTACAAAGGATGCTCCGAAGCCTGTTGGACCCTATAGTCAGGCTATTCGTGCTGGAGATTTCTTGTTCGTTGCAGGTCAGGTTCCGGTGAATCCTGAAACCGGTGAGTTTGTGACAGATTCAATTTCCATTCAGACGCGTCAGTGTATGGAAAATATTAAGGCAATTTTGGCTGCTGCAGGTTCTAGTCTTTCAGATATTGTTCGTACAACTATCTATTTGACGAATATACAGGATTTCGGTGATGTTAATGAAGCGTATGGCAATTATTTTGATCTCAATCCCCCGGCTCGTACAACAATTGGGGTTGCAGCGCTTCCGAAGGGCGTTGCCATTGAAATCGATGTCATTGCTTTTGTGCCTTCGAAATAGGATAACAATGAAAACTCGTAAGGTGTAGACTTAAATCGCAATGGTACGTGGTACGGCATGCTATAGCATGACGCATCTTCATACCGAATTATGTGAGCTTCTGGATATTCAAGTTCCCATTCTGCAAGGAGGCATGGGTCCGTATAAAACTGAAGAACTTGCCATTGCGGTAGCCAACGCTGGGGCCTTAGGTGTGATTAGTAGTATTGGAATGGCTGCAACACTAATACCAGAAGCCGCCCCTATCGATGCTAAGCGAATATTCGGTGATGACCCTCCCAGTGTTTTGCTCCAAAAATCCATGGAAGCTGTAGCCAAGCGCACTAAATCGTCAGGGGGTATTTTTGGTGTTAATGTTCCTGTATCTGCAGAGTTTTTATTGGCTTCGAAACTATTTGTGGAACAAGTCATTGAAGCTCGGAATGGAGATTCAGATATTGAACGACAACTGCGTGTTCTTATCACTTCTGCAGGGAATCCCACGCCATGGACTGATATTAAAAAGCATGGCATTATTTGGGTGCATGTAGTCCCATCGGTATATCATGCCAAGAAGGCTGAACGTGCGGGCGCTGATATTATTGTGGCTTCTGGTCATGAAGGTGGCGCTCACGTTTCTTGGGATCCGGTTCATTCAATGGTGTTAGTTCCTGCTGTGGCTCGAACTGTCAAGACCCCTGTTGTTGCAGCGGGTGGTTTTAGTAATGGCGATTCCATGGCTGCCGCATTGTGCCTTGGTGCTGTGGGTATCCAAATGGGAACTCGGTTTATAGCCACACAAGAAGCTGATTTTGAACCCATCTGGAAAGAAGCCATCATTAATTTTGAGGAACGCCAAACACTTGTCGGGCGTGGATTGTTCGGTCCAATGCGATTTCTAAGGAATCAACGGGCTGAAATGCTGGTTGAACAAACACTGGATGATGTTCCTCGCTTTTTCCTTGGTAATCCCGTTGACTCAAATGAAGCCATTCTGAAATTAGAACAACAGGGATTTGTGGATCTATTAGATCAGAAATCTGAGACAGCTCTAATGTTCGGTGGAGAGGTGACTGGACGAATTTTTGATTTACCTACTGTGGCTGAGCTCATTGAAACCATTATCAATGACGCAGTGAAGATATTGAATGAACTTCCGCGCAAAATCCTCAAATCATAGGCTTTGGGTTACCGAAACTGCTGGATTCTATGCCATTTTCTATGGGCTTCTGCTTTATCTTTGGGAATGAAGCGTTTACATACTGGACATTTCACAAAACCTTTTCTTATCATTTCTAGGGTTCGATTTCGGCGACGTGTTTCAGATACGCGTCCTATGTAATCAGCTAATGCAAACAAGATTATTGTTGCTGGAAGAAGTAAGAGTGCAGGAAGTAGAACGGCTTGNNTGACCCGCTCGTATAGTTCGATCAATAATGTTGGGAACTGATAGTACCGTGGTTTGAGGTGTGTGAGCAAGTATGACCTCGGTTCCCATGCGGTTGAAATGAAAATTAGTAGTAGCAACACTAATGGGGAATTCTGCTAAATTCCATTGGGCTACTGGAAACCACTTAGATGAATATTTTAGGACCACCAGAATTGGTTGATAACTTTCATAAACAGATCCAAGACCCATTACTTCTAGTCCGGGGCTAAAGGGCTCAAAGTCACCAACAAAGACTGAATCAATTTCCGTTCCCATTAATCTTGCCGACCAGATTGTGCTTGGTCTCCACTCTCCGGATTCTTTGTAAAAAGCAAAAATATCCTGATCTTTTACTGCTGAGATTTCGTTCCCCGATGGTTGAATCATGAAATCTCCTACAGCAATTGAACGTATTGGGTCTGACCATAATGTTAACCGTTCTTCGATCCAACTCCCATTATCATAACTCAGGATGAACACACCAGTGTTTACTCCTCCACCAATTAGCTCTTCACCATCATGAAACCTATCAACATCACCTGCAGTACCACATAAGAGTGGGTTCGGTTCAACATGGATTTGCACAATCTGCCAGGTTGTGTTGTCTAATCGGTTTGCTACAAAAATCCGGCCTGTCGTAGTTGTTGTGGACCAGTTGTAATATTGTCCCAAAATCACTATTTCGTTTGCTCCGGAAGTTGTAATGAGTTGACCTGAAAACATACTATTGGATGTCCATGCAGGTGATCCATCGGGAAGCGAACCAATGTAAACGCTTTGCCAGGCAGTTGCTCCTCGGTATATCATGAGCAGTGTTCCGTTAAGAGTTAAAACCGCTATTTCGTCACCTTTATGGTTGATGTCAAAATCTCCCACAGTCAAAGCTATTAGTGGATTAGTTTCCCAGTTTGAATTTCGAAATGTGGTATTTTGCCAAGAGCTCGAAGTAAGTCCACCGATAACGTTGAGACTGGAAGGTGTGATATAAGCCATTTCCAGTCCTGGCTTAAAGACATCTAAATCACCTATGGCAATTTGCCTAACATTATTTGTAGAATAGGTATCTGTTACATATCGCTCTCGTAATCCCACCCAATTAATTGTGAATAAGGCAATTATGAGGATAAACCACACGGAGTAAAGTTGGGTTTTTCGAAATCGGACCACTAAAAATCACCTGTGACCAATAGGATACTTCAACAAACTTCAACCTTAAAAATTCTCTATCTTGACAGCATCTGTGAAAAAACCGCTCGACCCATAAATTTCTCATCAAAGATTTTTTTCATAATATTTTTGCCTTCATCATTGACTTAATAGAGGGAGAAAACTTAGCAAAATGGAATCCACCGGTGTTGAGTTGAAATGTTTCGCAGGACCCGCGTTCTTATCTTTTTATCAATTATCCTTGGCTCGAGTGTCTTGCTTGGGCTATCTACGTTTTATCAAGCCGATACTTATCGGTCTCTTAGTTTTTCGTACGAAATCACAGAGATTCGCGTTATGAAAAACGAAACAAGTGGAACCTACCATCGAGTGCAAGTGACTGGTCGTATCTATAACCCCTCCTTAACTTTATCAACCGATCTGATTCATACTGATACACATCTGTTCTTGAATGGCCAACAACCCTACTATGGGTTTGGGTTTAAGGGGAGTCGAACTATAATTCCACCGGGTGAAAATCGCCCCTTTAATTGGTATTTTTCCCTTACAGCGGATGATGATTCTCTCTTGAGTGCAGCTGAATCGAGTGGGAATTGGAATTGGTTTCTTTTGCTGGAACCACTAGTTCAAACTACCTTCCTTGCTGAAACTATTAATGGGCGGCTTGAACTGTATCGTTCAGTTGTCTATTTTGGCGTAAGCATCATTCCTCTATAGGAAAAATGCTAACAAAGGTTTTTCATATTAAAATTTCATTGAAATAAAATTCAAAATTGTGGTTTAAAACTATGAATTTTAATACTCATGTCACAAACCCTATGCCCCCGAAACCAACATGAGAACCGCCTAAATAGAGGCATGACCTAATGGCACAAGATATAAAACCCCGAGTCAGGTGGCGACACACCCTCGTTATTGCAGGGATTATGTGTATCGCTTTCATTGGAATCGACTGGCTTCATTTCTTCATTTTTGCCACAAAGTTTACATATCTCATTAATCCACTTTCACCCACAGCAGCATTGGACTTCTTCATCTATCTTTTTGTCTTCGGTGGTATGGCTTTTCTCGTGGGCTTTCTTGCCAACTTTGAAACCAAAGATGTTATCGTAGCGGGCTTCTTAGGACCTTTCCTATTTCTCATTTTCAACTATTTCATTATTTTGGGTCTTCTCTTTGTCAATCCTGCTTATGGTTCAACGCTTATACCCGGGTGGCAATGGATTTGGGGCTTCAATCCAGATTGGGCTTCTATTCTCCCAGAAGTCTTTGTAGGTTTTACTCTTCTCTATCTACAAAGTTTCATCCTGTTTTTAGTGCTAGCTACGCCTTTTATTTTAGTATTAAGTTTTACAGGACATGCGCTTAGACAGATGATGGGTTGGAATTACTAGCCCTAAATGAAAAGAAAGAAACAGAAAAATAGTACCCTCCTTAACCTTCTGTTCATCCATACGTAAATTAAGGTGAAAGTTAGTGATTACTGGTGACAAAATATTTCTTCGAGGACTAGAGCTTTCAGATGTTGACGAGATTCTCAAACACTTTAATGATGTTGAACTCCGTCAATTTCTCGGGCATCCAATTCCAGTGTCTAAAGATGAAGAAGAACAATGGATCCGCAACACTTGGGAAAACCGAAAAAAAGGCATCGAATACGTCTTTGGTATTGAACTAAAAGAAAAAAAGTTGCTCATCGGAACATGTAGTCTTTTTTCAATTCATCCGATTAATCGCTCGGCCGAACTTGGAATAGCGATTTGGAATAAAAAATATTGGAGTAAAGGATGCGGACAAGAGGCACTCAATCTCCTTATGGGATATGGCTTTAATTTCCTCAATCTTCACAGCATATATCTCGTCGTAAACGAGGACAATCTACGGGCAATTCGTGCGTATGAAAAAGTAGGCTTCACACAATCCGCTCGTCATCGCCAAGCTCTCTTTCAAGATGGAAAATTCAAAGATACGCTTTTAATGGATATACTTGAAGAAGAATTTCGAAAACAACATTCACCCTCTTATCCAATGTTAACGGAGTAAACAATAGATGTTCAAAGGTACTGTTGTTCAGCTCCGTGGTTTAGAGCTTGAGGATGCTAAAACCATTAACCAGTTGTATAATACACTAGAAGCTAGACGGTTTCTCGATGATCCTTCACCTCTTTCACAAGACGATATCGAAGAATGGATTCGAAAAACCTGGGATGCACGAAAAACTCATAGCAGCTATTTCTTCGTTATTGAACGCATTAGACCCAAAACATTTCTTGGGGTTTGTGGGCTTTTTCATATTAGTAAAATCAACCAAAAAGCTGAACTTATGATTGCAATATACGATAAACATCTTAGAGGAAAGGGCTATGGATCAGAGGCCTTAAAGCTTCTTCTGAGTTTTGGATTTCGCCAATTAAACCTTCGCCGAATTTTTCTTTTTACACATGAGATTAATGAACAAGCTCAGCACGTGTACGAAAAAATTGGATTTAAGCCTGGCGGACGACGCCGACAGGCTTCGCTTTTTGAAGGTAAGTACCATGATATTCTGCTTTATGATTTGTTAAGTTCTGAGTTTAAAGGCTGATTAGGCTTCGGCTCGGGAGAAGAGGAAGGTTCCTATTCCTACCATTGCAAGTGAGAAACCTCCAAGGACTGCGAGGGCAATGAATGCTCCAAGTGGTCCTAAAATCGGTGAGACATAGCCAAGTAGACAGAAGCGTAGTAGCTCCACTCCATAAAAAAGTGGATCAAGAAGCATGGCGATCTGCAATGGGAAGGGTGCAGTTTCAATAGGAAAGAAGACTCCTGATAACATGAACAATGGCCACACAACAAATGTTGTGATGAGCTGAAATGCATGAAAATCTGTCAATGCAGATCCGATAGCCACACCTAATCCTACAAACCCGGCGGCAATTAAGAGCATAATCGCAATGGCTGCTCCAACTCCAAGGACAAATCGTAAATCAATGATGTATGCGCCAAGAAAAATTGAAATGATCAAAATTAGTAAACCTTGAATCATAGCGGTGACGGCACCGCCAAGGATTTTGCCCGTAATAATGCTTGTTCGGCTAACGGGAGCAACCAGCATTTCTTTGAAGAAACCGAACTGCCGGTCAAAAATTACAGAAACTCCAGTAAATACAGATGCGAATAATAAAGCCATTGCCAAGATACCTGGTGCAATGAAGGTCAAATATCCAATTCCTATTGCTCCACCAATCCCGAATCCGAAAATAAGTAGGAAGAAAAAGCTTTGTGCAATCGAAGCTATGAGACGAGACTTTGCTCGCCAAAAACGTTTCAGTTCACGAAGTAGGACCACATAAATTGCTTGTCCTGAAATTGGTTCCATTTTTCAGTTCACCTCAACTAATGCGGGGTTCTGCCTCCACGTGCGTGTCTCATTGTACGAAATCGTCGAAACATCTGTATCATACTTCCTGATTCATCACGGATGCTTCGCCCAGTAACTGACAAAAAAACATCATCAAGCGTTGGTTTATGCATTTGAACTGAATCTATTTCAATACCTGCTCTATCAACTATTTTCACTAGTTCTGGAACCCGATGACTGGCATCATCCACGAGCATATTCAATTGACGCGCATTCTGCATCATTGCTGAATGATTTACTAGTCCTTTCATTATCTTCTTCTTTTTTTCCGGATCTTCTAACATCGATGAATGTCCAACTCCACGCATGGGTGGCGGTCCTCCCCCTCCCATGTTTCCCAAACTACCCATTCCACCACCGCCAATTACTCCACGCATCATTTGCATCATTTGACTCATTTCCACCTGATTAGCAACACCCGAAACAGGAATGACGTTTTTTATCCAGTCAATTCTCTGCAAGAGTGGTATCAATTTCATGGAATCTGCTGGTTCTCTTAGTTCTAATCCAATTATATCGCCTTCTAATCGGGCTTTTAGATTCTCAGGAGTATCATTGGCAACGATTTTCCCAAAGTCGATGATTTGAATTCGATTACAAAGATGATCGGCTTCATCTGTATAGTGAGTAGTTAGAATAATTGTGACGTTTTGTTCTTGATTGAGTTTTTGAATGTATTCCCAAATTGCTCGGCGAGTTTGCGGGTCAAGTCCCAATGTGGGTTCATCAAGAAACAAAACCTTCGGATAATGAAGCAATCCTCGACCAATTTCTAGACGCCGCTTCATTCCTCCACTATAAGTTTTTACATAGTCACTGGCACGTTCAGTTAGCTGAACCACTTCAAGAATTTCCTTGATTCTTTCTTCTCGTACTGTTTTGGATAAACCATAGAGACGACCGTGAAAATCTAGGTTCTCGCGTCCGGTTAATTCGATGTCTAAGGTTGGGTCTTGAAACACAAATCCTATGCTGCGTCGAACATCTTCCGAGTTGTTTCGAATATCATATCCATTGACTATAGCGGTCCCACTTGTGGGCCTAAGAATTGTGGCTAGCATATTGAGTGTGGTCGTTTTCCCAGCCCCATTTGGTCCAAGAAAACCAAAGATTTCACCTTCTTCTACAGTAAATGAAATGTTATCAACGGCAGTTACGTCTCCATTAAAGATCTTGGTTAATTCTTTCACTTCGATTATACTAATTGTGATCACATCTCCGATTTTGATTTAGGGTCTGATGTTGTTACAATAAGGTGTTGAATTTTCTGCTTTACTCGTCGAATGGCTTTTTTGACATTTCTTGCATGGTTTTCAAGTAATTGCAAGCGATGTTTCAATAAATTCTCACTTTGCTCAGGATTTGAAGCCACTTCGCTACGAAGTAATGGTGCTTCATTCAAGAGTATATCTAGGTGCTCTAAACGTCGTAGGGCTTTATCCACATTGAATGCTGGAGAACCAAGGACATGCGGACCGCCGTGTTTTCCGAGAATTTTGCGCATCATCGCAACAAAGCGAACGTGTTCAATCGCATCATGTTCAAGATGTTTTTTCCCCTTTGCACCAATTTTATAGACAATTCGACGGCGCCCCTCCTTTTCTATTTCCTTTTTTGCTATCAATCCCTGTGCGTGAAAATCATGGAGAATCGGATAGATTGTCCCAGGAGAAGGTCGCCAACCGTCACTGGCTTCAGCTAGAGCGTGAAGAATCTCATACCCGTAACGAGGACGCTCTGCAAGCATTGCAAGAATTATGCCACGCATGTATCCTTTACCTAATGATTTGACGCTGCTTTTATGCGCTGATGATTGTTCACTAATCTTTGGCTTCAATATTGTGAACTTCCGATTTATGTCTTTAATAGAAATATCGGATTTCGATACTATCGGATTTCGATATAAACTTTTCGGACATCGCAACTATCTCATACATCAGAATAGAAAATCGATTATAACGGGCACTCGGTTGGTCCAGGTTCATTCAAAAGCTGCTCTGTATAGTGACGGTGCTCTTTGATGGAAAGGAATGCCCGAAGGCGATTAATAACAGCATCATATGATGGAAAGTTTGTTGGTCCAGGGGTTTCAACATTGTAGGATGCACTTGAGGAAGCAAAAAAAGCTGACCATAAAGGACGTTTGCTTCGTTGATACTCACTGAGAAAGCTGATGGCGAAAACATCACCACTTCCTGTGTGATCCACAACCCTGTCCGGAGGAATAGCTGGAATTTCAACCATCTCAGAATCTTGGTAAAGAAATGAACCTCGCTGTCCTTGTGTTATTAGAATGAGAGGACAACCCTTCTGGTTAATTGATTTCGCTGCATCCTGGAACGTTGACTGCTTTCCAAGACGAGTTATTTCATCGATATCTGCTTTAAGCACATCAATATGAGATACAATCTTGTAGAAATCAGACCAATCACAACCAATAATAGCATGATCATGTATTGATCGTTTGCGAACAAATCCTTGGGCGTCAACAGACACTTTTGCACCATATTTTTTTGCTGTTATTATGAGAGAAGAGTCAACTTCACCCAAAACTGGGCTGATGTGCATCCACTGTGTATTCCAATACGGTTTAGGAATATCAGAGCTCAATATCGGACCTGAAATAGTGCTTACATATTGAGTCCGATCCCCTTCTTTGTTGTAGATGTTAATGAATTGAGTTGTTTCCTCACTAAGGAGTAAACCATCAAGGTTCAGCCCAGAAGCCGCCAAGGAGTTATAATATTTCGGTGGAAATTCTTTTCCAATTCGTGATACGATTCCTACTTGTTTCAGACCTATTGCTGGGCCCACCATACCATAGGCAGGTGGACCACCCATTGCACTCCGTTCTTGGTTTTCAAACTTAATTAAATCAATTGTAAGATGTCCGACAATAATGAGGTCATATCGAGGGTTCATCATGGCCATAATCCTTTCATTGGACCTGAACTATCCTTTAATTATCTTTCATGTTTCGGAAAAATGGTTGAATTTTCCTTAGGCGCACATTTCACAAAATCTATTTAAATTTCATTCCTAAGCCTAGAAGAAGCGGCTGCACAGCGGGAGTGATAACAGCAGCTCCTCTTTAGTCGGTGATAGATATGGGGAATATGAAAATACGCTTGCTAACAGCTGTTTTATTTTTTGCCGTAATAATTCTGGGTCCTGGTTCGCAAAATCCAATTGCTCCTGTTCGAGGTGGCTCACCTTCCAATTCTCCTTTTACAGGCAGTGGTGGGGCACTTACAGTTTTCGAGTTTGCACGAAATGACAGCAGCACCTTCAACGACGGAGTGAATGAACAAGCTTTCGCCTATAATGGCAGTTGGTTTCCCCCGGGATATCGAGGGTATCAACTTATCACTAGTATTTCAAATCTTGAAAGAACAGAAAATCCAATTCCAAACGGTAATTTTGATAAGTACAACGAAGTTTTCCAAATTGATGGGAGCGAATTAGATCTTGAATTACATAATTGGACATTAACCCGCAATGATGGGAAGGATGATGATGATATTTACCGAATCATCTCCAGTATTGAGAACGCCACGGGAGGAACTCCTGGAGACTGTATGGACATTACGCTACGCTACGGAGCGACTAGGTTAACAACGGCTATCGCGTATCTAGAAAGTGAATTCAACTTCACATCATCATTCTCTCCTTCGACCCTCTTATTCTCATTTGATATCAAATTCTCAGGTGACATTACTCAACAAAACTGGTTATATGTTAATGTGAGTCTTGAATATCAAGCCTCTATTATTGCTAGTTGGCAGCAAACAACAGATCTCTATCACCCCACAAGTTGGGACCACCACTCAATGAGTACAACTCCAATTAATGGTACAGTAACTCTTCGGATTACAGTAATGAAACAAGGTGGAAGTAAACAAAGTTCTGTTGATGGACACATCTTCTTTGATAACTTTCGATATGTTATTGATACTCCCAGTAAACCTAGTGAAGTCGCACTCACCCTAAATGGTGAGGCCATTTCAGATACAGGTGGTCAAACTGGCAGCATAACCATTTATGCAGATCCAGCTAATCGTGACGAAGCTCCTTTCCTAAATTGCTGGAATAAAACTCAAAACTTTCAATTCAGTTCATCCCACAATATCCGTTTTAGCTATTCATATTCGATGTACATCAAACATCAATCGACAACACAAGGAACAACATTTTTTTCTGCACCAGTGGATTCCAATCCCACATGGGAGGTAAACTATTCGGTTCCCATTGACCAGCCCCCAACTGGTCATGTCGGCTACTCCTTTGGCTTGAACCTTGAACCCTTGTGGACTCTAGCGCAAGTAAAAAATGCTACAGGGGATGTAATTAGCGATTACAGTTATAATGCATCTAGTCGGTTTGTAAAACTAGACGATGGAATCGCTCAATCCGGACAGACTTTTTCAATCTATGCCACTAGCATCAATTATGTCCAACAAGTATACCTTCAAAAAAGCATAACAGGTGTTAGTGGTTGGACCAACATTAGTACAGGTGATTATTTTGTTTCTGGAGACTATATTCGGGTTAAAGCGATTCTGCAACCAATAGGCTCTAGCGGAAATAATGCAAATGTATCCCTCTTTTATCCAAATCAGACTTTATGGGAGTCTGACATTTCACCAACATTTTATGATAATAACGAAACCCTCACAAGCTCAATTTGGCAAATTCCAAGCATCCAAGAAACTGATGCAGGAAGTACTTGGCTTGCGACAGTGGCATATAACAACGAAACTCAATGTGGTATGCGACAAAGGACCTTCTCAGTGGTTATTCCTACTAAGGGAACCGAAATTGCGCCAATATTTCAAAAACGAGTAATTTGGAGTGATACAGTCTTAGTTAATGTTTCTTGGCAAAACAATAACACCTTAAATTTCATCCCTGATGCGTCAGCGCGCATTCGTTATGTTGACCGAAACCTCCAAGTCCAATATGAAACAATGGTTGCAAATGGTTTTGGTGCCTATTCACTTGTTTTCGATACAGATTTAATGAGTCCAAGCCAGACAGCTGAAATCTATGTGGAACTGTTCCGTTATGGCTTCGTCAATGCAACCTTTGATGAAGGCACTCACTTATCTTTCACCATTAACCTTGTAAATGATTTAGAATATGTGATGATTAAACCTACGCAACTTACTGGACCTGATGAATATACAGCTGAGACAACTCGGGATCAAGGTTATACAAGTCAAGTGCGCTTCACAGATCCTTATTTAGTAGCGTATGTTCGAAATGATTCGGGAATATGGAAGGATAATGTCAGAGTAAATTACACGTATTATGAAGATCCAATTGGCGGTATAAGTTGGACCCTAATTGGAACAGGCAGTTTCATACCCGATGGAGCTGATTCGACAATTTTCTATAAGTACGATCCATCGTATGGCGCTGTTGAAGCTGTCAAATATGTTATGACTATGCGCGTCATTGGGTCCTATGAATGGGAATATGAATGGCAAAACTTCACAATTATTATAAGAATTGTATCCTTTGCCACTAACCTTGACGCAGTCCGAACCCAGATTGATTATCCCCCTTCGGGTACCGGTGATGGTTGGACACAATTTGAAAATGATACTGACGTATACACAGCACATGTTTATTGGAATGAATTATTCAATATCACTGTTCGATATATCAATGAAAGTACAGCGAATGGAATTATTGGAGCTACAGTGCAAATTTTAATTGGCTCAACTTTATCTTCACTCAATGAAACAAGTGATGGTTTCTACTACTATATTCTCAATACGACGACTTTGGGCCTAGGGCAAACTGATCTTTTCATTAATGCGACTCTTACCGCTCATGCCGCTCAAACCATCAAAATACGAATTATTATAGAATCGCGAGTGACCAGCCTGACAAAAGATTATCCACGATCTACAGTGGAAATTCCATATGACGATGACTTTATGGTTCTGTTTAATTTCACAGACATTGTTACAGGTATTTCCGCCTTGATTTCTGACGCAACTGTTGTTATCGAAGGCTACGAAGCAGGCAAATATTCCATCCAAAACTTCCTCAATGGAACCTATGCAATCATTTTCTGGGGCAATATAACGGAAACGACGTTTGATGTGACTATCTACTTTTTCCGTGCTAATTATACAACCCAGAATCAATATTTCGAAATAACGGTTCGCCCCATTCAAACCTATGCTTCAGGGTCCGCAGAGTCTGGTTCAGTTCCTTGGGGAGAAAATGTTACAATAATTCTACAATTCAGTGATACAGACCATGGCTATATTGGAATCAATGGTGCTTCAATTAGTTTCAATTGGCTTGATGATATTCAAGGTGTTGATTACTGGATTATTGATTATGGCAACGGAACTTATACTCTCACTCTTAACACAAGCAAAGTAGCCATTGGGTCTCAAAGTTTCACACTAAATTTCGCCTTCACAAAGAATCATTATAATACAGCTCATGTGTCTGTATCCTTCCAAGTTCGAGATAGATTAACAGCTCTCTACATTACATCAGTTGATCCCGGAACCTCTGTTCCTTGGGGAGATTCTCTAATAATTACATTAACATTTAATGATACTGATAATGGGTTTACTTCTATTATCGGTGCTACATTTTCATGTGATTGGGATGCGTTCTATTGGAATTATGTCTATAATACATCCAATGGTGCATACATCCTTACTATCCGTACAGAGAGTCGGTTTGAAGGAGGTTATACTCTACATATCTATGCCGGTAAAGATCATTATCAAACATTTATGACATTACAAAGTTTCGTAAGTCGAAGCATCCAAACAAATTACCAAGCAGATCCTTTATTCGTCCCTTCCCAGCCCTGGGGTGATAATCTTTCAATCTATGTTGATTACTTGGATTTAGACCATGGAGAATATATACCATTTGCAGAAGTTGATATAACGTGGAATGAAAGTTTCTACATAATCTATTGGTTTGGAAATGGAACTTATCTGTTAGAAATCAACACCTCATGTCGAAATATTGGAAATCACATCATACAAATTACTCTCAGTCGAAGTCATTACGTAACACAAAACATAGAAATTGATTTGACCCTACGAAACATCATAACAGAAATCACGGTAGATCCCGCACATATCTGGTCGCATCCGTGGGGAGACAATGTCACTATTCGTATCGATTATTTAGATCAAGATCACAACGACTATGTCCTAAATGCAATAATAACGATTGATTGGAACGTTAGCTATTACACCATCTATTACCTTGGTAATGGTACTTATCTTATTGCGCTTAATACAACATGTCGTGATACAGGCTCTTACATCATTCAAATCATCTTGAGTCGTATTCATTATGTAACCCAGCTTGTTGAAATTGATCTTACACTCCGAAGCATCCAAACCAGCTACACCGTGAATCCTGCGTATATTCCGTCAAATCCATGGGGAGATAATGTAACCATCAAAATTGATTTCATTGATTTAGATCATAACTTGTACATCTCCGGAGCCATTCTCATTATTGGTTGGAATGCTACATTTTACACTATCTACGATTTAGGGAATGGCACTTATCTCGTTGAAGTCAACACAACATGTCGAGAAGTGGGTAGTCACCTAATTGACATTTCTCTTTCCTTAGCCCATTATGTAAGTCAAAATCTCCAAGTAGATCTTATTCTTCGCAACGTTCAAACCGACTTTGAAGCAGATAGCACAGTTTTTCCATCACAACCCTGGGGTGATAATGTAACCGTTCGTATCAATTATCTTGATCTTGATCATGACGGGTATATCCCCACTGCTGTAATCACAACCGATTGGAATGCGAGCTTTTACTCAATATGGTCCTTTGGCAACGGAACCTACTTGATTGAGTTCAATACGACATGTCGAGGAAATGGACAGCATAACGCAATTATCGTCCTCAACTGGCCACACTACACAACTCAAACCGTACAAGTAAGAATCACATTACGAGATGTTCAAACAGATGTAAACGCAGATCCATTATATGTCTCATCTCATGCGTGGGGTGTTAACCTCTCTATCCATATTGATTACATTGATACTGATCATAGCGGAACCATTCCAGGCGCCATCATTTCCACTAATTGGGATCTGGGGTTTTACACAATTTACGATTTCTTAAATGGTACCTACTTGGTTGAATTGAATACAAGTAGTCGCGATGTTGGTACCTACACAGTCCTAATTGGTTTGAGCCGACTTCATCATGAATCGCAGCAAGTTTCAGTTGAGTTTACTCTTCGAGGTCGAAGTACACAAGTCTCGTATTCACCTCCACAACCTGTTCCTTATTTTGAGAATCTTATCTTTACGATCTTTTACAATGACAGCGAAACAACAAATGCAATTCATAATATAACTGGTAATGTTCACATAGCCCTATCTTGTACATCCCACCCGGCCTTGAGCCTGAATTTCTCTATCACAATGCTTAACAATGGCTACGATGGTTACCTCATTACCCTTTATACCGATAATTTCCCTGCGGTCAATGTTTGGTATCGATTTTTGATCAGTGTCACTTGGCCTAATGTTGGACCCTATTATCAAAACCACTCGATACCCATTAGTTGCTATGTCCGGTCAGTCCAAACAACTCTAGAGCTGGATTTCGAAAGTTTTCTGTATTGGGGTGATTTCCTTTATCTTAATGCGACATACCGTGATATTGACAATGACATCGTATTATCAGGAGGATTTGTTACTATTTGGCTAAGCTGGGTTTCGTGGTCTATTGTTCAACTTTACCCTGATGGAACCTACCTACTTCAGATTAACAGTTCAACTGAAGATGTTGGTCTAGCAAACTTCACTCTTCGATTCTCTGCCTCTTACTATGACACAAGCGAACAACAAATTCAATTCACAATAAATCCCCTACCCCTCTATGTAGAAGTGTTATCAAAATCTCCATGGATCGCAGAATATCAGACCGGAGTTAATATCTCCGTTCGCGTTTCAGATGAATATGGTCGTTTAATGAATAACACGCAAGTAACATATTATTGGGCCGGACTGAATCCCACAAATCTCACCTTTGTTGGAAATGGAATTTACAACACTACATTTCTTGCCAATCAAAGCGTAGGCACTTATCTAGTTACAATTGAGGCAAGTAACTTACCTAATTATCAAACCAATGTTGGTATCATCATGCTCAATATCTTGCCAATTGATTCAGTCCTTATAGTAGAAGGACCATTGTCACCTGTGGTGGCAGGAGATCCTTTCTTAATTTCGGCGAATTTCAGTACTGTATATGGGGCAAGTCTTCCCAATGCAACTGTATACTTCAATTGGGCAGGTGGTAATGGCACACTAGCTTATATCAGTGGTTATGCCTTCCAGATTAACATTAACTCCTCTGGATTGGATGCTGGGCAATATACCATCTATATCACCGCTAGTCATCCAAATGTAATAGAACAACTGCGAACTATCTCTGTATCCTTAATTGTCATGCCAGCATATCTCGAATCCGACACGCCTGTCATTTTGGTAGAATGGGGAAATAACTTCACTGTGCTAGTGGAATTTTATGACAATAATTTACAACCAATTAATGGAGCGAATATTCAATACATCTGGGGTAATCTAACAGGATTTCTACAACCCGCGGGAGTTGCTGGCTGGTACAATGTCTCTCTCCCAAGTGATATCTTCGCTGTTGGTGTCTATCAACTAACTCTTACCTGTGATCACGAAGGCTATCAATATGCAATGACATCAATTGGGTTAAACATACAACCACGTCGAACCACATTGGCTATCGATGAAATTCTAACCGAACTAGAAGAGGCGGGAATAATCATCTCACTCAACGGAACAGCATGGGATGTTCCCCGAGGAGATATCTTATGGATTTCTTTAAATTTCACTGATGATGATGGTAATGTAATTCTTAATGCAACCGGCTCATATACTTGGGAACTAGGGAGCGGTGTGCTTCAATATGCCAATGGATTATATGTAGCTCGTATAAATCTCACTGATGTAACCCCCGGACTTTACGGAATTACAATCACGCTAACACGGCAGAATTTTGAAACCACCAATGCTCCTTTCCTTCAATTGAATGTGATACCTGTACCCACCGAAATAACTGGGCTTCAAGAGACAATTACCATCTTTACTGGTGAATCCTTCACACTTCATGTGACTTTCACAGATACCTATCACAACATTGCTATCACTGCTGCTACTCTTTACGTAACAATTCCCAGTCTTGGCCTTGATTTCCGACCAATGGTGAATAATGAGGATGGAACCTATACTCTTGCTGGATTATCCACTTTGGTCGAAGGAACATTTTCAATAACTATCGAATCTTCGGCCGCACCAAAATATGCTTCAACCCAAAGTTCTGCCACGCTAATCGTGAGCCTAAACCCTGTGACACGAATTGCCATTCAAGCCGGCGCTGTTATTGGAGTTATTTTAATCATTATTTTACTCGTTTGGCTAGCATATGTAAGAGTGTATTCGATTCCGTGGATTGTTCGAAAAATGCGAAAAATGAGTAAATCGATTGATAGGGGACATGCTCCATCGTTAACAAAGAGTGACCAACGCCGAATTCAGGACCGTGACAGTCAATTAGCTACAATTATGACACCAACCTATGAGGCATCAAGTTTAGCGATTCAGCCAATTGTGATCCCCATAACTGACCTACCTGATGAAAGAAGTTCTGAAGATGAGGTGATTTTGATCGAACTGGAACAACTCAAAGGCTTAGGCAAAAAAGAAAAAGCTCAACTATTCGAGCAAATGAAAAAGATTCCTGCCAAAGATCGAGTTTGGTTCATGGAAGATATGAAACGTCAAATGGCTGAAGGGCGTTTTGACTATCTAAAAACTGGAGACGCTGAAGTCGAAGATGTAGCTACTAAAAAAGAAGCCGCTAAGGAAACCAGTTTAAGTCCAACAGAACAAGCTTCACTCGTTGCTGTTCTTCGTGAGGGTCTTGAACAATTCTCTGTAATCAGTGATGCTGATAAAGACGCACTTGTTCAGCAATTGATAATTATGACACCAGAGGAAAGGGAAGCAACAATTAAGAAGTTAATAGCCAGAATGAAAGGCTTACAGCTTGAGGAAGATGAAACATCACCAAGGCTAGAAAAACGAAAAAAGAAAGCCGATTTCTAAGTTATGACTCATAATTCTATATTTTGACACTCTTCGGATTCGCCATATTTACCCTATAGGACCGTTAAGCCTTTTTGTTACCTAGCATGCTAAATGATTCTCATTTGAGGTTCTCAATATGTGTTACCAGGAAAGTTATACCCGATTCCTTTGTACTACAGAAGAATCCCTTAAAAGTCCTTGACCGACAACTCGGCAAAAAAACCCCCATAGTACCCCTCGTCCAAAAAATCATCAAGACTGCACAGTATTTTTAGAGACCCCAATTAAGAAACGTAAATTGTTATCCCTCTCTGATGACAAACTTTGCGAGCTTGCACAGCTCGGTCTCCAAATCGAACAGAAAATGGGGTCCCCCCAAGACATCGAATGGACCTATAGCGCAAGTAAATTTATGGTCCTTCAGACACGACCCTTAACCACTTTGTGACCACCAACAAGCGTTCTTTCTCTATTTCAGGTGACCTTAATTCCCTTTCTATTCTTCATATTTTCATCGAAGAAGATATATGCCATCTTCGATAGAGTATCATTTAGCTTCTGCGAAGCTTGGGGAACGAAAGGTGTGCGCAGCTAAGGTACTTTCCCCGCTGAGTCTATTAGAGGTGAAACATCATGCCCTCTAACGAACAATCCTCTTCTACAAATCCGGATCTCGCCATGTTCAGAACAATAGCAAATAAGTCACCACTTGGGATCATCGTGATTCAGGATGATCAGGTTCTTTTTGCGAATAGCGAGCTTGCCAAACTCATCGGCTTCTCTCTTTCTAACCTGCATAAGATGAAAGCTGATGATTTCATGCAATTTGTTGCTGATGCAGATAAAATTGAAGCTAGTCGAAGATTGAAGTCTGCCGTAGGTGGTGAAATCAAAACTAAATTCTATGATATTCGTATTAAAGACAAAAAAGGGCGGGTAAGATGGCTCCAAGTCCTCCCACGTGGTATAACAATCAATAAAAAACCAGCAATCCTTGCGATGGTAGCTGATACAACTGACCAAAAACGTGTTGAACTAGCATACCGCGAACTTGTCGACCAATCTCTTCAGGGGCTCATCATTATTCAAAATATGCGTGTGGTTTTTTCAAATCAAGCCTTTGCGGATATGAGTGGATATACAATCGATGAATTACTGGCACTCACACCAAAACAGGTCCAAGCTAGTGTTCATCCCGATTACCAAGGTCGGGTCTGGGGTCGGATGCGAGATCGGCTAGAAGGAAAACCAGTTCCATCGCATTATTCATTTAAGGGCATTCGAAAAGATGGAGTCGAACGATGGCTTGAGATGTTTGTCACGATAATTGAATTTAATGGAGAGCCAGCCATTCAAGCAACCTTTCTTGATATTACTGAACGGCAAGAGGCTGATATAAAACTCCAGGAATCAGAGGCTCGATACCGTGGATTATTTGATGAGCTGCCCATAGGTTTGTATCGAACATCAGTCGAAGGTGACATCATCGATGCAAATCCTGCTCTAATTAAACTCCTTGGAGCAAAGGATAAAGATGCACTATTAAAAATGAACGCTTCTGACTTCTATGTCGACCGAAGTGAACGTAGGCAATTTGAAGATATTCTTGGGCGGGAAGGAATCGTCACCGGTCATGACGTTGAATTCAAACAGCTAGATGGAAAAATCATATGGGTGCATGACACCTTTCGGGCAATTCGTGATGAGGATGGTGCTATTCAATATTACGAAGGATCTTTAGAAGATATTACAGAACGAGTACAAGCTGAAATGGCTCTCAAAGAACGAGAACGACGATATCGTGCACTTTTTGAACGTACCAATGATGCAGTCTTCATAGTATCGCTTGATATGAAACTTCTCGAGGCTAATCAACGCGCCGCTGAATTACTTGGCTTTACCTTGGATGAACTAATTGGCATACCAGTTGAGAAAGTGGTTGCAAAAGATGAGTATTCTGACAGTAAACGTGTCCTTAGAGCATTAATTGCAGGGGATCCTGTACCGGTTTATGAACGCATTTTTGTTAAAAAGACTGGTGAAGAATTTCCAGTAGAAATCAACGCAGCGCTAGTTACTGATGCGGAAGGCTTACCTCTCCATATTCAAAGTGTGGCAAGGGATATTACTGAGAGAAAACAAGCTGAACTTGCACTCAGAGAGAGTGAAGAAAAATATCGAACACTTGTTGAAACATCTCCAGATGCAATAACCGTTACTGATTTGGAAGGCAAAATCATTATGGTTAATCAACAAGCCCTCAAATTATACGGAGTGGATGAAGAAAACGAGTTGATTGGTCTCAGTGCATTTGATTTGATTTCCCCAGAAAATATTCCATTCGCTATGGAGAATATGCAAAAGACTCTAGAAAAAGGCACTTCAGGAACCTTGGAATACAATCTTCTTCGACGGGATGGCACACTATACTCCGCCGAACTCAACGCCGCCCTCTTGAAAGATGCCGATAGCAATCCCACCGCATTCATTGGAGTAATTCGGGATATAAGTGAACGCAAAGAAGCAGAAGCTAGATATCGCCAACTTTTTGATAGTGTTCCCATCGGTTTATATCGAACAACACCCGATGGCACTATTCTTGATGTGAACCCAGCTTTAGTTGCAATATTAGGATTTGAGAAAAAAGAAACTCTTCTTCAACTAAATGCCTCAAGCTTCTATGTCAATCCTGAGGCTAGAAAACAATGGAAAGTCACTATTGCCCGAGAGGATGTTGTAACAGGAGTTCAAGCAGAATTTCAGCGAAAAGACGGAGAGAGAATATGGGTTGAACTGACAATACGAGCAATTCGTGGGGAGGATGAAACGGTAGAATACTATGAAGGCGCTTTAGAGGATATTACTCACCGGAAACGTAGTGAAGATGCAGTACGCGAATCTGAGGCTAAATACCGCGCATTGGTAGAGCAATCACTTCAAGGAATTATCATTCTGCAAGATAATCGCATTGTGTTTGCCAACCCACAGATGAAAGAGGTTGTGGATATTACTTCCGAAGAACTCCTTGATATGCCCCCGAATGCGTTTTGGGAACGCGTTCATCACAAAGATAGAGAATGGGTTCAAGAGCGATTTCAAGATCGTTTTGCAGGAAAAGAAGTTCCTGATCGCTATGAAATCCGTGTTATTTCCCCTGATGGAAGAACTCGATGGCTCGAAATCTGGGTGAAACTGATTGATTATCAAGGAAAATCCGCTATTCAAGTTACACTATGGGATGTAACGGAACGAAAACGAGCTGAACAGATTATCACTGAATCTGAGGAAAAATATCGTACTCTCGTTGAACAATCATTGTTCGGTATTATAATTTCTCGAGGTCCTCCTCTTCGTTTCTTCTTTGCTAACGAGGCTTTTGCAGACATGATTGGGTATTCTGTTGAAGAACTCCTTGCAATGTCTCCTAAGAGAATAAAGGAAATCATCCATCCATCTGACCAAGAACTGGTGATTGGTCGAGCTGAAGATCGATTAATAGGGAAGGATGTACCACAACAGTATGAATACCGAATGCTGAAAAAAGATGGCACGATTCTTTGGGTTGAAATCTTCGCTCACCGAATTGAATATCAAGGGGAACCAGCCGTTCAAGCGGCCTATATCGATATTACTGAACGAAAGGAAGCCGAAGCGGCTTTACAAGAATCAGAAGAACGGTTCCGCGCTTTGGTCGAAGACCTTTCCGATTGGGTATGGGAAATGGACCTATCTGGAAAATTTGTGTACACAAACAATGCTGTTGAGGACATAATTGGGTTTTCAGCCGGTCAAGTTTTAGGACGAACGCCTTGTGATTTCCTACGCCCCGAAGATGTGAGTCGTGCACAGAACACTTGGACTGAACTCAAGGAGCGACGACAACCTATTCGAACTATAGTCATTCAAATGGTTCATAGAGAAGCCACGGATGTAATCCTTGAAGCCCGCGGTCGCCCAGTCTTCAATGAAGATGGTGAACTCTTGGGGTTCCGTGGAATCTGTCGCGATATCACTGATCGGTTGAAAATGCTGGAACAACTGCGCGAATTGGATGAACGCCTTTAAGTCCAAGCTGGTTGCACTAGAATCCTTAAATGCAACATCCTTCTAGGATATAAAATACATTTCACTGATGAACAGAAAAAGAAATGGCAACTCGACTCAACAAAACTCCAAACCATGGTATACCCACCCCTCCAATCCAAACCAAGACGAGAAACCAACATTTTGGAAATCGTCTCTCAATTCATCCCAAAAGGAGATCCCAATGTCTGCTATGGAATAGCAGAATACCTCGTTGGCCGAAAAAAACAACATAACTGGAATCACATCTCATGCTTAATTTCAGCTACCTAATTCCGGATGTACTGGCTGGCTCTAGTATGCCCCGAGGACGAGAAGATCTTGAGCATCTCATCAACTTTGGAATCAAAGTTCTCGTTACGGCTATGGAAGAATCTCTAGACGAAGCTCTCGTTAAACAAGTGGGTCTTGAATATCACTATTATCCTGTTCCTCCATACGGAACTCCTACTCTCCAACAACTCAATGATTTCGTAGCTCTCGTAAATATTAATCGGGTTAAGAACCAACCCGTAGCAATCCATTGCTTCATGGGATGGGGCAGAACAGGTACACTGCTTGCAGCCTATCTTATCAGTGAAGGTGCCTCAGCTGATGAAGCCATTCTTGAAGTTCGAGAGAAGCGCCCAAACTCTATTGAAACATATGAACAGGAACAGATCTTACATACATTTGAGCAAACCTTGACTTAACAAAGATGAATGATTAGTAGCCAATCAGTGTTGATGACCATGTCGATTTGGGTCTGTTGATGGAACGAAATTGTTTCGTTCTTCTTCTGAATTCAGAGCGTGACATTCTACTTGGATAGTAGTATGCTGTATTCCATGCTTTTCATTGAGGAAATGGTTTACATCATCAATTAATTTCTGCGTTGCAGCAACCGAACAATCTTCAGTGACGATAATATGCACGGACATACAGTAAATCCTTGAAGTGAGTTCCCAGAGATGTAAATCATGGATGTGATGGATTTCGGGAAAATGGTCCATGATTTCTTTTTCTAGCCCGCTTATATCGTAATCCTTCGGAGCGGACTGTAAGAGAATTGCGGTGGTTGTGCGAATTAGTTGAACTCCCCAAATGAGAATAATAATTGCAATAAAAAAGCTCATAATAGGATCAATAAACACCCATCTAGTAAACATAATGATAAAAGCCGCAATGATAACGCCAACTGAAGAGAAGGTATCACCGATAACATGTAGAAACGCTCCTTTTACATTATGGTCTCCTTGACTACTTCCATGGAGCAGGAACATAGTTGCAAGATTCACAAGTAACCCTAGAATACTAATTAGAAGGAGTTCAAACGCTGCAACGGGTACAGGATTGAAAATCCGGTGAATAGCCTCAAGAAGAATGAAAATGCTTATAATGATAACAAAAATTGCGTTAAATAGTCCACCAAGAATTTCGATACGGTAGTATCCAAAAGTATATTGACGTGGTGCAGAACGTGCTGCAATGAAGATGGCTATCAGGGCGATTAGGAGGGCCAGAAAGTGTGTTAGCATATGCCCTGCGTCACTAATAAGTGCAAGGCTCCCAGTGAAAATACCTCCTATTAATTCTACTATCATCATTGAACCCGTTAATACAATACCAAGAAGAAGTCTTTGTCTTGCAACTCTCCGATAGGAAGCAGGGTCTCCTTCTCTATGTTCAAAATGATGTCCAAAACCAGGTGATGGACGATCTTCATCATTGGGATTCATGGATTCACGCATCACTTTCTTCGAAAACAAGCATTCTTATTGCTATTTTTTTGGTTTTTTCTCCTACAAAGATTGATTTGAAACAAGAGAAAATTGAGCGATATTCTTTCAAAGTTATTCTTTCTTCCAAAGCTCATCGCCAATATAGGGGCCGATACCACTGGAATCCTTCGGTCCTACTTTGACGGTCCACTTTGACGCTTCTTCCGTCTCACCACTAAGACGTGCAGCCATACCAGGACTAATGAGGATGCGGTGCTTGACCTTCTCCTCTACACCCGACTCTTTGATGGCTTCCGCTATCACATCAGCCGTTAGTTTTCTGCCTGCAACTGCAGATTGGATGCTAAGCCCTTCTGTGTCAACTACGACTAGATATGCATCAATTCCGGCTTGCTTGATGTCACTTTCAACCGTGAAATATGTGAGCGCGAAATTCGAAGTATACATGACGGGTGAATTTTCGTTTGGATTTCCAAATTCGCGAAGCCCGGGTTCAACGGCAACTGGTTTCACGGGGTCAGTGTAGAGGTTTGTTCGGAGAAAAGTGAGGGGTAGCTGAACCCACATATCTAGACTATGCAGTACTATGATGTCTGCATATCGAATAATCATTGAAGCGCCTGCAAGAGTTTCTTGCCATTTGGCTATCTCTTCGGCTTCTCCTTCCTTATAATCACCCCATACCGAGATAGGGGAAGCTAACAATGGAAATCCAACACTTTCATCTCCTTCACGTGTGGCTGCTCGACGAAGCATGCTGAAATCATCAACGGTTGCTCCAAGAGCTGCGCCAAACTCGTTCCCTGGATCAAGCACAACATCAATTCCCATTTGGTTCAAGGTTGCAGCAATTGATTTGAGTTCAGATAAATCACCTGGTGCATAAGCCACGAGCGGGCATTGATACTTTAGTGCAATCTCAGCTAATTCCTGCCACGTTTCTATAGTTGCAGCATAGAGTAGCGGAAAACGACCCTGTAGAGCTTCTGCACCTGCAGCTAAAACTTTAGGATTGAGCGAACATAGCATAATAGGCCAGTTGGTCAGTTCTCCAAGACGCTTTGCAGCTTCTGTAAACTTTTTCGGATCTCCTGATACCGATCGCAAAGCAATCCCATCCAGCCTTAGATCCAGTCCGATGTATACGTATGTCCAGTCTTCAATTGCTTTGACACGGTTCTTCATATTTGCGGTAGTTGCAGTGTCAGCCACGTCGACAAAAAAAGCTGTGGGATGCATATAACGTAGATCATGACGATATAGAACCAGCTCTCCACCTATCAAAACTTTATTTTCTCCAGTTCCGATTTGAATCTCTCTAACCGGAGGACGCATGAGCTCTTCGAGCCTATCACATTTCTCAGCATACTCTCTTTCTCGATATAGCGGTGCACACGCCTTGATGCCAAGTGTATATTCAGCTGCCTTTGTCGCAAAGGCCATACAATTTGCCTCACCACATTCACCACAATTTGTCTGGGGAAGAAGAGGATAAATGTCCATAGGTCCTGCACGTTTCGCCATGAGAACGCCTCAATTGCTCCAAGTAAGACTCTGATATACTGAGTTAAGATAATTAGCCTTTATGGTTCAGTTAGTGCACATATACAGTTTGTTTGGGGAAGTAGTGGCTCCCTCGTTCTTGGGCTCACGAAGGAGCCAAGGACAACTAAACACATCACGGTACAGCCCTAGACTGACAAGATTAAGACGAGGGCTCTTGAGGATTCATGCTTGGATTCCTCTCACTACTGTTTAGTCGCAGAAGATTTCTTTCCTGCGCCATAGTCAGTAGCACTCCGGTGAATTTGTTAATTTCCATAAAAACCTAATCCATCATTCTTAACTTCCAGATTGATGGCAAGAATAGTCAGAAGATTCCGCATAGAACGACTAGAGCAGCTATTCCACCAACAACCATGCCGCGGCTTACCTATGAAAAAATCAATCCACCTCCTTCTGCCTCCTTTTTCATAAAGTAGATGAACACGGATGTTTCCATACTCATCACCTTTACCAGCTAGCCCAAGTATTCAAGAGTGTACCTCAAGTGCACACATATGACTTGTACGGTTCACGAGGAAAGTTTGGTCGTGTCTTCAAGGAATTATACGATCACGGCTTAGTGGAGGTCAGGTCGGAAACAGGGAAACGAAGTCGGGATGACCAACGCATGAAACTTCAGGTTACATTTGACAAGGAAGCGGTTATGGAGTATGGAACATATCAAGAAAAGAGAGGAAGATAGCTTGAGAAAAGTTTTGTAATTATGTACTTTTTTTCTTTAACCCTAAGCCGAATAAGAACCGAAACACGTTGATTTGTCTGATAGGAATTAGTAGGAGACTTATAATCGCAAATGCTGCAAAGACGATGATGAGATATTTCACCATCACTATGGTGGTCATACTGACTACAAAGAAGGCTACTACAACGATCACGGTCTGGTGGAGAATATAGAACGGCAAGACGAGTTCATTTGAGAGGCCTAGGAATTTGTGATTAAAGCTGAGGAATTTCCGCCCCAGAAAGAGTATGGCAACAATCCAACACCAGCCATTGAACGCCCAAAGTGGCGTAAGTGTAAAATAACCAGTTGGTGAGACAAGGATGTCTAGGCCAAACACTCCAAAAACACCAATAATAAGTAAGCTGGTAATAATACCTACTATAAGCGCTATCAAGCCATTTTTGTCTATGGACTCGATGAATTGTGAATCAGATGCTACCACATACGCTAGTATGAAAAATATCAGATATGTGGGCAATTTCCAGCCTCCGTATCCGGAGGGGAAAACAAAAAAGGGCGGAATCGCAGCTAAATCCACAATAATCAAGGGGATCGCAAGTAGGAAGATTCCTCCTCGTCTATTACAAATTCTTGCTAGGTTTGAAATTTTGTCTTCTTTTCCTTGCAGATACTTGAAGAAATGTACGGTTATCAACGAAAACACGAAAAGCCAGAAAAGATACCAGAGGTATATACCCTGATTTGCTCCAGCAAAATAGGTCAGCCTGGGGACCAAATCTAAAGGAAAATCATAAAGGAAGTAAATCCAAAAGTAGTATTCAATAAAGGATCCAGTATAGGAACCATTGAATACAGCATCAAAGTAACTATGCACTGGGAGAATTACTACAAACATAGCAAAGATAAAGGGAACCATCAATCTTAGAAATCTCGACTTAGCATATTGCCCAGGACTCCTCCGTGATAGAGAGAAGTAAGTCGCTATCCCGCTGACTGTGAAAAAGAGCGGCATGATCCATCCTGTCACGAAGATATTCGTGATTGTAAATACCATATCTGGTGGTCCAGGATTTGTAATGTGCCATGGAATAAAGATGAAAGGTCTTCCACTATGATATAAAAAAATCGTGCCCATCGCGTCAAAGAGCACATTCCTCTTGAAGAAGGTGTGATATAACTGAAAGCAAACACATACATGAATAATCAGACATACTGACAAGGCGCGCTTCCTTTGATCGGCTGTAGGGCAATGTCGATCTGAAATAGTCAAAGGGTGTGGACAACCTTAAATTCGCTGCTGGTTGATGCTTTTGTATACCGTTGTCATTCTCTTTGAGTGACACAAGCGATTTTTCGTGTTAAAGTCCAGTCGCGAGAACGGTCTTTCTGACCCTATTTTTGATGAATATGACAATGTTATCCTGTTCACGTAGGGTATACTGCCTGTTTTCTCATTTCCGGCATGTGGAGCATTGACTTGTTAGAGGTGTTAGTGACCTATGTATTACATGACGACATTGCATGTCACCAGATCCACCAAATAAGGTGCGGTCGGGCCGCTGTATACAGAAGCATCAACGTAGTACTAGAAAACGCTGGTTTCTCTGACAACGGTCAAGAATCCGTTGAGATCATGCAGTCTTGTCCAAATCTTGTGGGAGCATAAAAATTTCGACTAGCCCTCAGCACTCTGGACGTTTGGCTACACATGCTTCAGCAAAAAACGGAATTTCAGAATCTTATTTCCATAGATTTTCGTGTTCGTTTCAGAAGAAACAACATTCTTCCATGCTTTTAATCATGGATTTTCAAAGGTATTTTTAAGAGGCCGCGATCTGGGATGTTTTATATCGTTCAGCCACTTCGTCGAAAAATTTTGACACGGAGTCTCCGCTTAGTCCTCAAAATTGATGGGCTCCTGAGAAGGCTTCCTTCTGTTTGGAACACATGTAGATTTAGCCTCTCCTTCATCGAGCTAGCCATGGTAAAGATACCTTGACAATAATTCCTGAATCTTAATTCTTGAACTGTCGCCCAACATTTCCTGCGCATCTTGGTCTGGATAGGATTTCAGCTTGTTGACTATTCCGTCTATCACCTTTTCTGGAAAAATGCCATCTATTTCATAGTGTTTTCTATCTCTTTTGAGATTCTCGGCTGATTCCCTGCAGGANNGGATAAGGGAAGAAGCTTGTATTCCTTCGCTTCTGACGAAATCTTATCGGTATTTAATTCTTCAGCGACATCAATGGCTTCCTTAGAATGACTCAGCCCATATTCAATAGCTACAGCTATTCCAGCTAACAGTAGATGGATGTTTGCCACCGGATCTGGAGCTCTAAATTCAAAAGTCCTCAAGCAATCTTCTGTTTCTCTGAAGGTTCTAAAGTTCCACAATAAGGGTATACGTATAAGCGCCAGCCGATCTTTTGCACCCCAAGAAACATGTATAGGCGACTCTCTGCGTGAAATGAGTCTGAGATATGAAACGGGTATGGGATTTCCGAATGCTGTCAAGCTGGGTGCAAACTTCAATATTCCTCCGATCATCTGTCTCGCTTCTGATGTCAGGTTACCCTCAGAATCCAATATGATGTTTCTGCCTCTTCTGAGGCCGCAAAAGTGCAGGTGCATTCCGTTTCCCGCATGCTCCAAAGCTGGCTTGGGAGAGAATGAAACAGAAGCTCCGTGTTTCGAACAAACGTTTCTCATTATCCACTTCAAAAGAATTGTGTTTTCAGCCATTTTGCTTGGAACTTGAGGTAGAAGCTCAATTTCATGCTGCTCCATAATACGTCCATTCTTGGTTACACATCTGCCAACTTCTGCGTGCCCATATTTTGAGGCTATATTGAGCTGATCAAGAATGACCAAGGCTTCATTTCTCATTATTTCAAATCTGGCAAGAGGGGCTGATTCGTGATAGTTGTTTTCGCTATTCTCTGACTTGATAATCTCTCCTTGAAGTAGGCCTATTATATAGAATTCCAGCTCAGCCAAAGCCTTAAGCATCACATTGCTTGAGGAACGGAGCTTCTCTACTGCTCTGGACAATATACCACTTGGTGCGATCTCCAAGGTTTTTCCGTTTTCATCGAGATAATCACACAGGATCTTCAAAGTAGGTATGGGACTAAAAGGGTCTATGAAAGCAGTTTCCGGTCTAGGCACGACATAGATATCACTATCCTTCGACTCGACACAAGAAAAAAGGCTGGAGCCGTCTACTCTTGCACCGAGCTCCAAGATCTTCTGAAGCCGGTCTCTATTCTTGACTGCAAAACTCAGCGTTTTCAACCGACCGTCTTCGGGCATATGGCAAAGATCCAAGATACGAATGTCCTTCTCCTGTACAAGCTTGACAACTTCTTTCTGTGTTTCCATCTGACACCATCCTTAGACGGTTGATTAAAGAAAGATATCTCATTAGATCGTCTTATTTTAACTCTCCCGGACAGACATGCACTGGAGATGCTCTCCTTGACGGCGGGCGGAAGTTGACTATCCGTTTCTTTCATATTTCGAGTCTGAAATAAACCCTATAATAATTTCTGAGCATGTTCTTGTTGAGAAAGGTTTGCTAAGCCCTGTGAAGGTGTCTACATTTGTCGTCTGATTACTTTGGGGACGAAGTTGAGATACTAGAACGAAAGGTGAACGGAAGAACCGTTAAGGTGAAGTGGGACTGGGGAAGCTTTGGAGACACAAAAGGGTTTCCTGTAGATGAAAACCTTATAAACTGGGTCATAGGCCAAGATCAAGCATTGAATGAGTGCTTCCTATGCTTGGACGAATGGGTTCACAAGCTTAAGCATCTTGAAGCGACAGAATGGCACGAAAATTGGAGCGACCCTGACAACCCAAAGACTGTAGCCAGAGCCACGATTAGCCCGGGACCTTACCTCCTCTTGCTGGGCGACCCTGGGACCGGCAAATCGTTGATCGGAAGGGCTTTAGCCGAAAAATTGACGCAAATCTACAAGGAAAACGGTGTCAGACTTCACGATGTTTTATGTTGGAAAAACTCTCTTCTGCCGAGTCAGCCCAAGATTTCAATTCACGAGGCAGGCAAAGGGAAGAAGATCCAGGAAAAGGAGCAGCTCAAAGAGCTGAAAAGGAAGTTCATAACCAAAGTAGGCTTCAAAGCACTACAAATCTTCCTCATACTGATCGGTTTGCTGCTCATATCGTTAGGTTTCTACCTACTGTTCCAAGCTTGGCAAACATGGAATGAAAACCCAATGTTTCTAGGGCAGCCCCTCCAGCAATATTACAACAGCAACTTCCTAGATTATCTCACGGGGGAGTTCATTGGAATTGTGCCTTTAACAATCATCCCAGGGGGCAGTCTAATCTTCTTCGGGGTCTTCGTCTGGTGGTTTTCAAGACTAGGAGGCATGGGGAACCTAAAAGGTATAGCAGGCTCCCAACAGACAGAAGTTCCAAAACTGATAGTAGATAATACTTCTGGAAACGCTCCGTTTATGGACGCTACAGGTCACAGGAGCGCCCAGCTTTTCGGATCTATAGCTTGGGACCCATACCAAACTGGCGGACTTGGAACTCCCGAGCATCAAAGAGTCACTGCGGGAGATGCACACAGATCCTCACTTGGCATATTATACATTGATGAAATAAAAAACCTCAACCCTGAAGAGGCTGTAACCCTTCTGACCGTGCTTGAGGAAGGACAACTGCCCATAACGGTGAGAGACCAATGGCATGGGGGAGGCACAGCAGCTATGGCCGTCTCAACAGAGCCCGTGCCTGCAATAACTTTTCTGGTTGGAGCAGGGAACTTCGATAGTATAAGCAGGATTCATCCCGCTTTGATGGACCGAATATACGGATACGGCAAAGTTGTGAGAATGAATAACGATATGCCTAACACTTTGGAGAATAGGCGGAAATATGTACAATATATAGCCCAAGAAGTCCAGCGTTTCAACCTGATTCCTTTCTGTCGAGATGCTTGCGAAGAGATTGTGGACGAAGGTAGGCGTAGGAGCAACAAAAAAGAAGCTTTGACGACTAGGTTTAGACCGTTAATCTCGATTATCAAGACTGCTGCTACTCTGGCGATGAATGAAAAATGCGAAGTAGCGGAAAGAAGGCATGTTCGCGAAGCCATAGAGAATCATTGCAAGACGATCCAGAGACAGATATTAGAGCATGAGATAAGCGAAAGAGGCAAGATGCTGGAGATCAAACCGGAAGGAGCTAAGCTTGGTCAGATACATGGCTTGGCCGTTGTTAAGGATCCTTACAGCGGAGAAAAGACAGGCAGCGTTCTCTGCGTGAAGTCACACATGGCCAAGATAAGCGAACTTCCTAGAACATACTCGCTTCAAGGCTACTACACGGTGACAGGAGTGGCAAAAGGTCGAAACTTCATTTCAGACAGTATAGAAAAAGTGAGGAGTGTTATTCTTCAAAAATACGGAATTGACATAGCCCAAGACTATCTTACCCATATTGACTTTGCCCAATCCTATGGTGTTGATGGCCCTTCAGCAGGAGTAACAATGGTCGTGTTGTTATGCTCTATCATTGAAGACAAACTGATAAGGCAAGATGTAGCTGTGACTGGAGAAATCAATCTAGGTGTAGGAGATTCAATTCAGATAACGCCTGTAGGCGGCGTTTACGAGAAGATAAAGGCTGCAGAGGCTTGGGGATTCAAAAAAGTCGTAATTCCGAGAAAGAACTATGAGCATTCCATTGATGTCAAAGATTACAGGATAGAGGTTGTACCCGCCGCTACGTTGGACGACTATTTGAAAGAGTGCCTGGTTGAGAAGCCGAAGCTTAAGGTGCCTATTCAAACTTATAAGCGAAAAAAGCCTTAACATTTTGAAATTGAGGAAGAAGATTTCGACTTTAAGTTTTTGGAATCTTTCCAGATAGGCATAGGATTCATAATGGGTAGCGAGTTGGATGGAGATAGAATTCGAAGGTGGCGTAGAAGGGGCTTTTACAGTGAAACGGTGCTTGTCAAGCTCCTCGAAAAGAATGGATATAAGGCTGTCCGTGTTCCTGTCAGCAATCCCAGCCGCAATCCGCTGCCCGATGTCATAGCCAGGAGAGATCTCCACGTCTATGCCTTTGAGGTGAAGAACGCCAAGTACTACGCTTATTTTCCGAGAATCCAAATTAAAAAGCTCTTCAAGTTCTTAGACGAGTTCGTACCTATACCTGATCAGTACAAACATTCAGTGCTGGCAGCCCATCTAGGGAAAAAGTGGCTCTTCAAGCAGATCAAATGGAGTGATTGGAAGAAGGATGAGCTTCCAGAGAAAGAGAGAATTCTGAAACGAGACAGGGGAAACTTCAAATTGGAAAAGGGAATATAGTGTCGGTTATGGACGAAGATGTCGTCTTGGCTTCTCTTTTGTGTAAAATATATCCGATCGGAGATATTGAGATCAGAGCTCTGAAAGATTTAGAGTTTGAGATTGGAGAAGGCGAGTTTGTTGTCGTCGAAGGTCCATCTGGAGCAGGCAAAACAACATTATTGAATATCGTTGGTGGAATAGATAGACCCTCTAGTGGAAGAATCATCGTTTTCGGTATTGATCTAGGTGCCGAAGAGGAGGATTCATTAGCAGATTTTAGGTGCGAGAAGGTAGGCTTCGTTTTTCAGTCTTACAATCTGATATCCACTTTGACGGTTGCTGAAAACATAGCCTTTCCTATAGAATGGCTTCGAAAACCCGAGGACTACATAAGCAGCAGAGTTCAAGAACTATTGAGACTTGTAGGCTTGGTTCACAGAGCGGATCATTTTCCCTCTCAGCTTAGCGGGGGGGAACAACAGCGTGTAGCGTTTGCTAGAGCGCTGGCGAATGATCCCCCACTGTTTCTTGTTGACGAACCTACAGGCAATTTGGATGCTAGAACAGGGTTAAGGATTGTCGAGCTTCTTCAGAAACTGAAGGAGCAGGGCAAAACTGCCCTAGTAGCAACACATGATGAACGCATAATCAAGCTGGCGGACAAAAGGTTCTATATGGAGGAAGGAAAGCTGGCGGAATTGAATGAGTGAAGTATTTTTTCCTGTAGAAGATCTTTTGCGTAGGAAATTCCAAACAGGCTTGACAGTTGCCAGCTTGACCTTGGGCGTTGCCTCGACAGTCTATCTTCTTCTTCTGGGAGAGAGAATCGGCATCTCAATCTTTAGGGCGACTGAAGATGTCCTGACATCTGGACTAAGGGTGACTTTCTCTCATTTTTTACGTTTTGTTGGGCTGCTAACAGTTGTTGGAGCTGGAGTCATGGTGGCATACACGATTTTCGCTATGATGTCACAGAGGGTGAGGGATGTTGGGCTGATGAAAGCTGTCGGTTGTCCGAACGACTTGGTTTTTGGATATTTCGCAACAGAGCTTCTGATAATAGCCTTTTCAAGTTCGTTCCTGGGCGTCGTAATCGGTGTCCTGGCGAACTACTCCTCAGTTGTCTTGTTCAGCTCTTTGGGTTTTCCAATTGAGCAGAGTCCCATCAACTTTTGGCTGATTCTCTTAATCTTCATCTCATTCTTCGCTCTTATTGTTGTTCTTGGGGCGAAACCAGTATTGGACGCTTCAAAGGTTGAACCAGCCAAGGCGATTTCGCCTGTGAATTACTTCAGTCTGAGCGTAGAACCAGGATTCAAGGCTATCTCTAAATCGGGTCTGATAACCAAGATCGCGTTTAGAAGTCTTTCTCGCAAGAAGTCAGCGACTACTAAGATCATTCTGTGCTTATCTATAGTACTCACACTTGTCACAGTGTCTATCTCAGGGGGAGTCATCGCTGACCGCACGATGAAGAGTTGGATTGAAAAAGCGGTTGGAAGAGATATCATCGTGATAGCGCACCGAGACATGTGTGATCAATACGCACGTCTATTAGCACAATTTCATAGTGTGGTGGATACCTCAAAGTTCAACTATACGCAAGAGGAATATTTAATTCCAGATGATCTTCTGGCTTCGCTAGAGGAGATCAAGGACGTATCAATTGATGGTCGTCTTATACTGAAATCACAAGTATGGGAGATTCCAGGCGAGATCTTTGATTCTGAGACAGCAGCCATAGTTCCTATAGGTGATCATCGAGAAGGTGAGTCTTTAATCGTAGGTGTCGAACCTAGCAGCACGGTAAGTGAATGGTTCATCGACGGTATGTTCTTGAGTTCAGAAGAACCACGAGAAGCTGTTCTGGGAGACTCACTGGCTCATAAGATCTTTTCAATTCCTCTAAATCAGAGCATAAGGTTCCTCGGACGAACCTTTGATGTGGTCGGTGTCTGTTTCGACCCTATCAACAATGGAAATGTGACTTACGTACGGCTCAAGAGACTGCAANNACTGCAAAATGTCACAGGCATACTTCACACAAACATTGTTTTGCTCAGGATTGACTCATCTGATTATGGAAATACCGTTGATCAAATGAAGGCCTTAGCAGAGAGTGTAGGCTCAGACTTTACAGTTCTTGAGCTTAGTGAGTTGTTGGAAAGTAGCCTGAGCTTCGTTGGTCATATATGGTCAAGCTTAAGGCTTCTCCCTTCGTTCTCTGTAGTGGCAGCATCCTTGTGTCTGATAGGTTATATGATGCTACTCTTGGCAGAACAACGTCGAGAGCTAGGGGTCATGAGGGCGTTAGGCATAAGGACAGCAACAGTCTGGAAGATTGTAGCAGAGCAGGGTCTTATCATTCTGTTTTCGAGTTATGTAGCCGCCATTCCGATAGGAGTAATTCTCACTTTGCTGATATTGGTTCCTGAGCCAGTAGTTACGAGTTACATGATTCTCGAGATAGCTGCATGGTTGATTATTGCTGTGATTGTGCTGTTTACTGCAAGCATGTATCCGGTAATAAGGTTCGGGAAGAGGCCAATTGTAGAAGTCATGAATGAATTCTGAAAGAAAAGAAGCGAAATGGATAATTGTGTGAAGAACTAAAGTCACATGCTGATGTGGGAATTATGAGCCAAATCGTTGAAGGTAAGATAGTGAACTACCGGTTAGGTCCAAAGACTCAAAAACCGAAGGAGTGCATAATCAAGTTCAAGCACGTGAGTTCTGCCTATGAGGCTAATAGGCTTGTTGGTCGAAAGATTGCTTGGATAGGACGAGAGGCCAAGGTTGTGGGTAAGATTGTGGCTCTGCATGGACGAAATGGGCTAGTTAGGGTTCGGTTTAGAAAGGGTGTCCCGGGGCAGGCGTTGGGGACAGCTGTCCAATTGGTTGGCTAGGCTTTTTGAGAAGTGTTTGACAGAATTGACGTAGGCAGGCATTTGGCTAAGGAAATCAGGCAGTTGCATTATGGAAACTGTGGGAACCTTGGAATAGAATTTGAACGTGGGTGTCGTAAGCGAGAGGATGGCTGGGACGAATGTTACCTTACTCCATGAGTGGCATCCGATTTTCCTGTAGACACTAGGTTTAGACTCAGCTAGAGCTGATGTTCTTTCAAGCTGTTCCTTGACGATCTTTTTCATTGCTGACGAACAGACTCCGTGCCGCCAATGCTTACAGTCTATGGACAGAATTATTGGTTCTTTACATCCGACAATGTCGATTTCCCATCTTCTTTGCCCGTGCTTGAATCTCAGATTTTTCTCTGTCTGGTAACGGTTTTGTTCAAGGGTCAAGGCTGCGATGTTTTCAAACTCTTTCCAGTCAAGTAGGCGCGTTACACGTTGAATATGGGCACCGAGTCGTATGGCATGAACAGCTAGTTTAAGGCGTTTCAGATCACTCATGCTTACAGTTTTGTTCTGATAATAAAGCATCCCGTTATTTCGTAGCTTTTCGATTAAATTGCGAGTCAAGCCATACGTGAGATTCGCGCTTTTTCTGATAATATCGACCGATGCGGGGCCTTTCGCAGTAAGTTTTAGTACCGAAATCGTCAGTTCTCTCTCAATATTCATGTCATTCTATCCAAGATTTTAACGTGATGTTGTTAATTCTAGGAAATGCTATATAATTGTGTCGCAAATAGCTACATGCGCGCCATGGAAGCAATGTTTTTGCTGCACGCTGTCTCAAATGAACCAGGATCTGGAACACCTTGATTGACTTTCTGACGGGATCTCCTGACCTTAATCTATTCCTGGTCGAGATTTGAGACTTTTTTGCTGTAGACGATAGACGAACCGGGAAGAGTCTCTGGTTTCCTGATTCTCATTCTCATTCTCGCCACGACGTCTGCAAATTATCTGAGGTTGAATCTTTCCATGTGGAAAAGTGGGCTTTGCAGGTGATATTTCCTTCAAAGGAGGTTCTGACCAGGTTCACTACTGGAACTCAGACAGTACAATCTAACTCTTGAGAAAATCTGCGCGATCGAAAAAAAAAGAGAGGTTTACTTGTGTTTTGGCTGTCCCTTTAGGAAATGAATCACTTTTATAGTGTCTGTTCCCTCAAAGAGTATTCCATTAACTAGGCTACCGGACACAGTTAGATTTACCATGTATGTTAATGGTTTTGTCTGGACAGGTGCTAGCGATCCTATGTTTTCCCAGATGTACTGTGCGACTTCAGCTCTGTCAAACTTCACCATCAGATCTGGAACACCATCGTTATCTTCGTCACCGATTTCTAAGGGGTCTTCTGAATCGGTCGCAATCGCGTCATTTAGCAGGATGGTGCAAAGGTCAATGTCGCTTACATCATAGCTTTCAGGAAGCTCAATATACGCTGTAATCCACTTGCCTTCGCTCTCCAGGTTCAAAGTGTCTGGATCGACATCTACGGTTGCCTCGATGCCAGGGAAGGATAGCACACACACAGCATCAGGCATTGTGAGGATAAGGTCATTTATACCATCACCGGTCACATCTGATATTATTGTCGTCCCCGTATATGGTACTCTCCAGATTTCGTCAAGACTATTGTCCAGAACTGCCAGTTCCCCTGTGCCATTGACACCAGCGATTATCTCGAGTTCACCATCGCCATTTATGTCGTTCACGAGTCGCGGTGCGTAGCCCGTTGCACTATCTATAACGTTCAGATTGTAATCTAAGACCAGGAGATTACCATCGGTGTCTCTGACAATAACTTCGTCTTTTTCATCCTTGTTGATGTCAACTATAATTGGACTGCTCCATCCACCATGGTATGGACCCTGGTAGCTTTTTAGGGAATTACCGTTGGCATCCAGAAGTAAGATCTCAGCGTAATCGGGGGTCCACCAGTATCGCGCGAGTAATAGGACTTCTTTCGTTCCGTCTCTGTCGAGGTCAACGAT
>JABAOF010009338.1_pt2 | contig 73390 bp, 64 predicted proteins | sample 7062171 | NCBI WGS metagenome assembly JABAOF01 (sample SAMN14538628, study PRJNA623070) | marine sediment metagenome | biome: marine biome [ENVO:00000428]; feature: marine pelagic biome [ENVO:01000023]; material: deep marine sediment [ENVO:00002113] | place: India: Gulf of Khambhat ...
AAGGTGAACATCGCGAAGTCGATGCGCTTCTTCGCCTTGAGCATCTGCTTCATGATCTCCATTTCCGGGTTGTGGTCGGGCGCGAAGAGAACGCGGACTGGTACATTGGATACCTCTACGTCGCGCGGTGCCTCGTCGTGGCCCTCATTCAGCTTGCCGAAGTGGCCTTGCTGGATCTCGCGATATTCGCGGCCGTACAGGTTGGCAACCTTGCGGCTACGCACGATCACCAGATGGTTGAGATTGGAGCTGGTACCGGAGTCGGTGAAGTTCGTGGAGCCGGTCAGGAGAGCGCTCCCGTCCCGCACGATGAACTTCTGGTGGAAGATGCTCGGATTGAAGTCGGAGCGGACGTTGATCGCGGTGCGCAGGATCACGTTCTGAATCTCGCGATTGACCTCATACTTGCCCCCCGGCAGCCAGGGATTGGCAGCCATCCTACCGGCCCGCAGGTAGTCGCCCTCGACCACTAGCCGGACCCGGACCCCGCCCTGCCGGGCCTGAACGATGGCATCGGCAACATCCCAGGAGTCCAGCTCCTGAACCGCGATGTCGAGCCGCTTCTTGGCCCCAGCAATGAAGTCGATGATGGCCTGCCTGAGATCGTCCGGCCCCCCGACGTCCCGGGGACCCATGTAGAGCTCGATGTTGCCCACAGTCTGCGGCATAGTTTTCCTCCTCAGCGCACGGCTCAAGCGCATATTGGGAACGCAGGACACCGGGAGATAGCCCCTTTTGGGGGCAGCGGGTGCCCCGATTGGGACATCCGCGCTCGCTTACGTCACGGAGAGGTCTGGCGGCAGTCGGTACGCGAGCTTCGCCCGGGCCTGCGACACCGCCGCCTGATACTCCGGGCTGGTCACCCGATCCCGCAGCCGGGCGCTCACCGGCAGCACCATGGGGACCGGCTCCCACGAGACCAGTCCGCCGCTAGCCTCATCGACCAGCCTGCCCTGGTTCAGCGCCCGGTTGGCTTCGGCCAGGTCCCCGCCGGCCAGGCTATCCCGCAGCGCATCAAGTCGGGCCTGCGCCTCTGGTTCCACGCACTTCAGGTGACGATACCCCACCGCCGCCATGTAGTACTGGGAGGGCACGAAGGCGATCCCATCGAGCCGCAGTCGCTCACACACCACCATCAACCACGCGGCAACGTCTCGCATGATGCCCAGACCCGGGTGCTCTTGGCCCGGCAGCTGGGGGCGTCGGTCACTGAACGTCGCACGGGGGTCCTGCAGCAGCAGCCATTCGATCTCGATGACTTCTAACCCCGGCATGATGCTGCGACTGCGGCTAGCCCTCAGCTCCATCAGGAGCTCTCGCCCAGGGTCCCCGTGGATACGCAGCGTTTGTCCCAGTCCTTTGGACGCATCGATGGACAGGTCGAGATTCCGGAACCCCCGCGCCCGGATGCGGTCGAGCAACCCGAGCTGTTCCAGTTGCAACTCCACCGCATGCCGCGAGAACTGCCCGAGAAACCTGGTGTCGACGCGGGTCACCAGGCCGAGGAGATCTTCCGCGGTGAGCCCCCAGTCCGAGTCCCGATTCGCTGCGGCTGTCTCCAGGTTCCACCGCTGCGAGATCTGGCGGAAGCGCCTCAGGATGATCTCGGCGTCATCCGGCGGCTCGACGACGCGCCCGGAGACTAGCCAGCCGAAGAACCGGGCCGAATGGCGCCACGCCGAGGCGCCGTACCCACCCCCCAACACCACTATGAGGGGAACCGATGGGCCCGCGTGCCGCACCGTGTTCACCACGAAGCGATCACGCTCGACGATGCCCCCGGCAGTCAGCTTCCAGTCACCCAGGGCGTCGCCTCCGGCGCCGTCCACGCCGGCCACGTACACCACGAGCCCCGGCCGATGGCTCCGCACCACGGGGGGCAACCGCTCCTCGAGGGTGTCGAGCAACCTGTCATCGGTCACCCCGCTCCCCAGCACGATGCTGGTGGAGGCCACCGCTCCCACGTCGTCCCACGGTGCGTTGTGGACCGAAAAGGTGTGGACCGTGGGATCCTGCGCGAACACGGCGCGAGTACCGTTGCCGTCGTGCAGATCCAGGTCCACCACCAGCACCGGCTCCTGGAAACCCCTGGCCCGGAGCCGCTCGATGGCTATCGCCAAATCGTTCAAGATGCAGAATCCCATTCCCTCATCGGAGGTAGCATGGTGAAAGCCACCGCCCAGGTGTACCGCCACCTTCCCGGTTCGCAGCGCCAAGCGGGTAGCCTGGATCGTGCCGCCCACCATGAGCCGCACCAGATCGAGGGCTTCTTGCGACTCACGCGGTCCGAGCTCGAGCCCCAGGATTTCACCCACCACCGTCGGATCGGACAGCGACTCCAGATAGGCAGGGGTGTGGACCCGCAGGACGTTCTCGAGGGACGCCGGAAGAGGCCTGCTGACGTCGTGTCGGCGAATGAGCCCGTGATCGGTGAGGAAACCCAGAATCTTGTCGGCGCGAGCGGGATCCATGAGCCCCGCAGCGGCCCGAGCATAATCCGGATGATGGATGAAGCAGACGTCCGGAGGCCGCAGGGCATAGCGCAGCCATCTCCCGATGCGACCGGATACCTGGGACAATCGCTGCAACATTCGCGCAGGCCTCCTTGGCCACTGAGCCCGGGGTGCTGGGTGCTCGGTCTTGGGTACTAGGGTCTTGGTTGCCGACCGCAATATATGGCTCGCATCACCCGCGGCACCGCGGCCCGCCGCCCAGCCAGCGCCCCCAGAGCCCGAATACCGATTCCCGTACAGCGTGCCCCGAACGCCATACCCCCACCTTGACTAACTGCGGTTGGCTGCGTGAGCTTTGGGCGCCCTCTGTGGTGGCAGCCCGGACGCTGAGGTGCCCATCAAGTCATTCGATGCGCTGCTGGTGGACCTCGACGGTGTGGTGACCAAGACCGCCGCGGTCCACGCGGCCGCCTGGAAGAAGCTGTTCGACGAGTTTCTGTCGGAGCGGGCGAAGCTGGAGAGCACGCCGTTCCAGCCGTTCGACATCGATTCCGACTACCCGACCTACGTGGACGGCAAACCCCGCTACGACGGGGTGCGGAGCTTTCTAGCGTCACGGGGGATCTCGCTCCCGGAAGGTGAGTCTAGCGACGGCCCGGGCACGGGTACCATCTGCGGGCTGGGCAACACAAAGAACCAGTACTTCAACGCGCACCTGAAGCAGCACGGGGCGGAGGTCTTCGACGACGCCATCGCCCTCATACACGGGGCGAAATCCCGGGGACTCAAGGTCGCCATCGTCTCGTCCAGCAAGAACTGCACGGCCATCTTGGACGCGGCGGGACTCGCCGACCTGTTCGACGCCCAGGTGGATGGGTTGGAGCTCGCCCGGCTCGGCCTTCCGGGGAAGCCGGCGCCGGACATGTTCCTAGAAGCGGCCAGGCGGCTGGGAGTGGAGCCTCAGCGCGCCGCGGTCCTCGAGGATGCCGTCTCGGGCGTGCAGGCCGGCCGCGCCGGGGGATTCGGCCTAGTCGTTGGGGTAGACCGAGTCGGCCAGGCCGAAGCGCTCAGGAACAACGGTGCGGATGTCGTAGTATCGGAACTGAGTGAGGGTGTGTTGGAATTAGGTCGTAACCCCAAAGACCGGTCATTCGACCGTATCCCCCGCGCTCTGGAACACTTGGACGTCATCGCCCGGCGAATGCGTGGTAAGCGGCCAGCGGTGTTCCTGGACTATGATGGGACCCTCACGCCCATCGTCGAGCGGCCCGAGCTCGCCGTCCTTTCCGACGAGATGCGGGCGGCACTTCGGGATCTGGCGGAGCTGTGCACAGTAGCCATCGTAAGCGGCCGCGATCGAGCGGATGTCGTCAACCTGGTGCGCCTCGATTCAGTAGTGTATGCCGGCAGCCACGGCTTCGACATTACTGGCCCAAAGGGACTCCACATGGAACACGAAGGTGGAGCGAAGCACGCGCCGGCCCTCCGGGAGGCGGCTGATGCCCTCGATGAGAGACTCGGGGCGGTCAAGGGAGCCCTGGTCGAGCGCAAGAAGTACGCGGTAGCGGTGCACTACCGCCTCGTGGCAGAGGAAGACTTCGCCACGGTCGAGACGGCTGTGGAGGATGCCGCCCGCGACCACCCCGAGCTCCGGCAGACGGGGGGCAAGAAGATCTTCGAGCTGCGCCCCCGCCTGGAGTGGGACAAGGGCAAGGCGGTGATGTGGCTGCTGGGTGCGCTGGACATGGACGAGCCCGACGTGTTGCCGTTCTACCTCGGGGATGATCTCACCGACGAAGACGCGTTCAAGGCACTAGAGAGCCGCGGCATTGGACTTCTGGTGGCGGAGGATCCTCGGGACACCCGTGCCCACTACATGTTACGGGACCCTGATGAGGCAGGAATCTTCCTGCGGCACCTGATCACCAACCTGGAGAACGCTGGCTAATGGACGGGTGGTCGCTGGTCTACGAAAGCTTCGATCCCGCCAGGGAGGGGCTGCGCGAGGCCCTGTACACCTTGGGTAACGGCTATTTCGCCACCAGAGGGGCCGCATGTGAAGCGAAGTCCGACGACGTGCATTATCCCGGCACCTACATCGCCGGGTGCTACAACCGGCTCAAGACCGAGGTCGCCGGCCGCGTGATCGAGAACGAGGACCTGGTCAACTGTCCCAACTGGCTGCCGCTCACGTTCCGTGTCGATAACCGGGCGTGGTTCGATCTGCAGACCGTCGAACTCCGCTCCTACCGGCAGGAGCTCCATCTGCAACAAGGGATCTTCGCACGGACAGTGCGGTTCAAGGATGAGCAGGGAAGGGAGACCACGCTGAAGTGCCGCCGGCTGGTGCACATGGCCGCGCCACACTATGCCGCCCTCGAGGCCACTCTGATCCCCGAGAACTGGTCGGGCCGGATCGATGTGCGCTCGGCCCTCGATGGTACAGTGGTCAACTGCGGCGTGGCACGGTACCGCAACCTCAACAGCAAGCACCTGGAACCTTTAGAGGCTGAAGCCGTCTCCGACGAGATCATCTACCTGAAGGTCCAGACCACCCAGTCCAACGTGCAAATCGCGCAGGCGGCGAGGACACGGGTGATGCGAGACGGGCAGCCGGTAGCCGTGAAGCGTCAGGCGCGAACGGAGCCCGGCTACGTCGAGCACCGGCTCACCATGGACGCGGAGGAGGGCGTACCGCTGACCCTCGAAAAGGTGGTCGCTCTGTACACCTCCCGGGATCGGGCAATCACCGAATGCGGACTGGAGGCCCAGAAGGCAGTGCGCCGGGCAGGCGGCTTCGAGGATCTCCTCCGGACCCATGCCCAGGCGTGGTCGCATCTCTGGCGGCGGTTCGACATCGGCATCGAGGCGGACCTACCGAACAACTCCATGGAGAGCGCGGCGCTCGTGTTGCGCCTCCATGTGTTCCACCTGCTGCAGACTGTCTCACCCAACAGCATGGACCTGGATGTCGGAGTTCCGGCCCGTGGCTGGCACGGTGAAGCATATCGCGGCCACATCTTCTGGGACGAGCTTTTCATCTTACCCTTCCTCAACCTGCGGATGCCGGAGATCACCCGCGCGCTGCTGCGATACCGTCACCGCCGGCTGAACGAGGCCCGCACTGCGGCACGGGAGGCGAATTGCCTGGGTGCCATGTTCCCTTGGCAAAGCGGCAGCAACGGCCGCGAGGAGAGCCAGCGGCTCCACCTCAATCCGAAGTCGGGACGATGGGTCCCCGACGTCAGCAGCCTGCAGCGGCACGTGAACGCAGCCATCGCCTACAACATCTGGCAGTACTACCAGGCCACGGGTGACCTGCAGTTCATGGTGTTCTTCGGGGCGGAGATGCTCATCGAGATCGCCCGCTTCTGGGCATGTCTCGGCAGCTACAACAAGGAGCTGGACCGCTACGAGATCCGCGGCGTAATGGGTCCCGACGAGTACCACGATGGCTACCCCGACGCCGAGGAGCCGGGCCTCAACAACAACTCCTACACCAACATCATGGCCGTGTGGGTGTTGTGGCGTGCCCTCGAGGTACTCGACCTACTGCCCGAGGACCGGCGCAGGGCGCTGTGCGACATGCTGGGCCTCAAGCCGGAGGAGATCGAGGCCTGGGACTACATCAGCCGCAGAATGCGCCTCGTGTTCCACGAGGATGGCATTCTCACCCAGTTCGAAGGCTACGAGGACCTGGAGGAGTTCGACTGGGAGGGGTACCGGAAGAAATACGGCGACATACATCGGCTCGATCGCATACTCGAGGCAGAAGACGACACGCCCAATCGCTACAAGCTCTCCAAGCAGGCGGACGTCCTGATGCTATTCTACCTGTTCTCCGCCGAAGAGCTCGAAGCGATCTTCCAACGGCTGGGCTACGAGTTCAAGCCGGACTTAATTCCCAAGACGATCGACTACTACGAGCGTCGGACGTCGCATGGTTCGACGCTGAGCAGCGTGGTGCACTCCTGGGTGCTGGCCCGGTCCCTCCGTCCGGGATCGTGGGAGCTGTTCACCAAGGCGCTGGAGAGCGATGTCGCCGACGTCCAGGGAGGGACGACTCCTGAAGGCATACACCTGGGTGCGATGGCGGGCACAGTCGATCTCGTCCAGCGGTGCTATACTGGACTCGAGACGCGGGGTGACATTCTCTGGCTCAACCCGCAGTTGCCTGAATACCTCCGGCGGCTGGAACTGCGCCTCTGCTACCGGGGACACTGTATCGAGCTCGAACTGACCCCGAACCGAATTCAGGTGAGCTCTCATCCCACAGTGGCTCGACCGGTCAAGATCCGCGTGAAGGATGAGATCCACCTGCTCGCGCCGGGCGAAACCAAAAAGGTGGCGGTGTAGGTGGCGCTCTACGATCTGCTCCGCTTCGTCGTCTTCGCCCTCTTCCTGTTCAGTGGCGCCGTTGCTTTTGGCTCATGGGCGGTACGCACCCGCCGGATAAGTCCCTTCAGCAGACCGGGGCAGCTGATCCGAAAGACCACCGATCCTATTCTCGCGCCGATCGAGACCTGGCTGCTGCGGCGGGGGAGCAACCCCCAGAACGCCGGCTGGTGGCTCGTTGGGGTCAGCATCGTGGGCGGCATCGTCGTCATCACCACCGCCCAGTGGATCGCCGTACAGCTGGTTCGTACCGCGGGCGCCGCCGCGTCGGGTCCCCGCGGAATAGTAAGGCTCCTGATCTACTACGCCAGCCAGATCGTGCTCCTCGCCCTCATCGTCCGCGTCATCGGATCCTGGTTCCGGGTGGGGCGCTACAACCGGTGGATGCGCCCTGCCTACTTCCTCACCGACTGGATCGTAGAACCCCTGCGGCGCGTGGTTCCGTCAATGGGCATGATCGATATCACCCCGCTCGTCGCATGGTTCCTGCTGCTGTTGGCGCGGGGGCTAGTGTTGTCGGTGATTTGAGGGGGCGGTCCGACGGTCGGACGGACGGGCGGTCGGATGAACCGTGCGGTCTAGACCGCCGGACCGCCTGACCGCCCGACCGCCTTCCGAGCACACAGATGAGCCCTGGGAACCGACAGCCGACAGTCCTCACCATCCACGTCCAGCCTCGCGCCAAGCGCACCGAAGTAGCGGGGTGGCACGGCGACGCCATCAAGATTCGACTCACCGCGCCCCCAGTAGACGGTGCCGCCAACGATGCCCTGCTCCAGTTTCTCGCCCAACGGCTCGGCGTGCCGCGAGCGGCCGTGACGATCGTCTCCGGAACTACAGGCCGTCGCAAGAGAGTGTCGGTGGATGGGATCGCCCAAGAGGAAGCGTTCCGCGCCCTGGGTCTGCCGCGGATTGATCAATAACCGATCGCGGATAGGTGCTGCCGCGGGATCATTCTCTGAACGCGGATCAGTCTGTGGACGACGGAGGTGACTGCCCCAGACTGGTCCCTGAGCGCTGATCCATCAATCCGCGGCAGCGTTACGTAGCAGCTCCGCCGTCTGCTCGGGCGCCAGGATCGTTATCGCGATGCCGGAGCCCAGCTCGAATCCGCCGCGGACCGTAAGACGCGGCTGAATGCGACCATGCCAGCGAAAGCCAGCGACATCCGGGGCATTCAGCGGAGCTGAAAAGATGGTGACGTTGCAATCCGGCTCGTCGAGCCCACCGGCAAGGCGGGTCAGGGTATCGTGCAGCAGCTCGGCAAACTGGGTCACACCATCATCATCGGTCTCAGCGAAGCTCGCCCACTCCTCCCGCGGGACGATCCAGGTCTCGCCTGCCCAGCGGGGGGCGTAGGGAGCGAACGCCACGAAGCGCTGGCCCACCTCGACGATCCTGGTGCCGGCGGCAAGCTCACGCTCCAGAAGATCTCCGTAAACCGACGATTGGCGCCGCTGCCAATAGCTCCTGGCAATGTGGAGCATCCGCTCGAGATCGCCTGGAACGACGGGCGTCACCGCGAGTTGCCAATGGGGATGGGGAAGGGACGCACCGGCACCCGGGCCGTGGTTCTTGAACAGCGAGACGAAGGCCAGATCAGGTTCGGTGCCAAACGCTCGGTAGCGCTCACGAGCGGCGAGGAAGACCTCCTGGAGAACAGCCGGCTCCGCTGGAGCGAGGCGGCTCCGGTGTGCCCGACCCTCGATGATGACCTCGTAATGCCCTCTGGCCGGCAGGTGCTCGTGAAGTTCACCCCCCGACGGCTCTTCAGCCGGGAGGTCGGGAATCAGCGCGGGATACTTGTTGGGCACTACGCGGACGAGCCAGTTACCCTGGGCAGGTCGGCGTAGAATCTCTGGCGGCGTCTGACCCTCATTGCCGGGACAAAAGGGGCAGTCGGGAGCGAAGTCCACCTCTTCCCTCCGGGATCGCCTCTTGCTCCGGCCGCCCGGCCGCTTCGCCCGCTCGGCTGCGAGGATCACCCACTCACCGGTCGTGGCGTCTCGGCGAAACTCCGGCACCTCCTGCTCCTCTATCCCTCGTCCTTCCTGACAACGGGCCAGCTACCGGTAGAACGCAAGAACCGCACCGGATCCTCGCAAAATTGCTGGCGGCACTCTTCGCTCTGGAAGTAGTACGTCGTCCCCTCATAGACGAAGACGATGGCTTTCGCCGGATCCACCGCCACCCCGGATACCGGATCCCGGATCTCGTCGGCGAGCCCCATCATCGCCACGGGCGTCGGCCGCGGTGGGCGCATACCCAGCACCGACGTGTACAGTCTGAGCTCGTCGGCAATCATTCTCGTCAGGAGGAAGCGCTCGCGAACCAACTCCCTGCCCAGCTCGCCGAGACGCGACGCCTCGTCACGGTGCTCGATCAAACGAGCCACATGGGTCGCGCAGTCCTCCACAGACTGGACCAGGACGCCCCCCGCCCCGCCTTCCATTTGCAGCGGGATGCCGCCAGCGGCGCGGGCCACCACCGGCGTTCCCTTCCACAGCGTCTCGGACACCACCAGGCCGAAGCCTTCCCGGATGGACAGCTGGATGACAACGTCGGCCATTCGCTGGAAGGCGTTGACCTCGATGTTTCCCACACCCGTGAGGTTGGTGAATACGAACAGATCCGGATCTTTGTCTCCGATCTCACGGATCTGATTGTAGATGTCCCACCCTTCGGGGTCGTCCAACGCCATAGACCCGACCAGCGCGAGTTGGAGATCGGGCATCTGCTCCTTTGCCACACGATACGCCTGGATGACCCCCAACGGATCTTTCCACGGATCAAACCGACTCACTTGCGCCGTGAGCGGTCGGTCGGGGTCAACGCCGATCCACTGCAAGACGCCATTCGCGATATCCGGCGTCAGCTCCATGTTCTTGGGGCTCAGGGGGTCAATGGCGGGCGGGATGATTTCAACCCGGTCGATGGGGAGGTCCGGCGGCACGAACCCGCCGAGGGTGAACACCGCGGCGTCGTAGTGCTTGAGGAAGGGCCTCAGGAAATCCCAGACGTCAGGGTTGGGCTGCGAGGTATCGATGTGACAGCGCCAGATCCATTTTGCCGACCCCCGACCGTGAAACTCCAGCAAGCCCATGGGCTGGGGATCGTGGACGAAGTAGAGGTCGTACTCCTTCGATTGGAGCTGCGCATTGATCTTCGCGTTCTCGACGTAGATCGCACGGTCGAGATCGGTGAGATCACGCTCTGATCCCTGCAGGCCGTTGTGCATGGCCTTGGTCGTCCGGAAGAATGCCTCGCCGCCCGTGATGATCCGCCAGTCGACCTCCAGACCCAGATCCCGGAGCAGCGGTATCTCGGCACGGAGGATCTCGGCCACTCCACCTCCGTAAGGTGTGGCATTGACGTGAAGCACCCTGATACCCTTGAGCGGCCTCGCCAGCTCTCGGAGCTGCTCGACGGCGTCACTGCCTGCGCTGTCCTGGTAGGTATCAATGCTGTTTCTACCCACATCAACGGCCTGGAGCATCGGCAACTCCGGACTGTGTTGGAAGCTTGGCAAGGCGCGTTGGCACATCCCCCGCTTGCGCACCCATTATCGCCAGCCGCAGGGGATAGCGCAAACCGAGAGTTCTCGGTAGATTGGCAAACCACAACTGAATGCTCGTGGTGATTTGCGGCGTATTGCAGCCACGTTAAACAAGTCGCTAAAAAGCCCGCCCCGGCGCGAATTTAGCGGCGGGGATTGTTTGTTATTGCAAGCAGTGAGCTGTGCGCGGTGCGCGGGGGTGCAAGACAGACATGGTGAGACATTTGAAGTCGCTTGGGGTCTGACCAGCTGACATTTGCCCCAGCGTACAGCTCACCGCGCACTGCGCACCTGCACCAGGGAGCATTCTTGACCCGCAACACCCGATCCGCCCACCTCCGCGATCTCCTGGCGCAGCGCATCCTCGTGTTGGATGGCGCCATGGGGACGGTGATCCAGTCCTACGGGCTGGAGGAGGCGGATTTCCGGGGAACGCGGTACGCCGATCACGCCGTCTCCCTCAAGGGCAACAACGACCTGTTGTCCACTACGCGTCCGGACGTGCTCGAGGCAATCCACCGGGCCTACTTGCAGGCCGGCGCCGACATCATCGAAACCAACACGTTCAACAGCAATGCCATCTCCCAGTCCGACTATCGACTGGAGGGCTCGGTTCGCGACCTGAACCTTGCGGCCGCCAGCATCGCCCGCCGCGTGGCCGACGCGGTGACCGCCGAGACTCCCGAGAAGCCTCGCTTCGTTGCAGGCAGCATCGGTCCCACCAATCGGACGGCGTCGATCTCGCCCGACGTGAACGATCCGGGGTTCCGCAACGTCAGCTTCGATCAGTTGGCAGCGGCGTACGCGGAGCAGGCCGAGGCACTCCTCGACGGCGGCGTGGACCTGCTGCTGGTCGAAACGGTATTCGACACCCTGAACTGCAAAGCTGCCCTCTTCGCCATCCGTGAGATCCTGAAGCGACGCAGCCTCGACACGCCCGTCATGGTGTCGGGTACCATCACCGACCTGAGCGGGCGTACCCTATCGGGGCAGACCACAGAGGCTTTTTGGATCTCCGTCAGTCACGGAGATCTGCTCTGCGTGGGCCTCAACTGCGCGATGGGCGCCAAGGAGCTGCGGCCTCACGTTGAGGAACTCTCGGGGATCGCCAACACCTTCGTGAGCTGCCATCCGAACGCCGGCCTGCCCAACGAGTTCGGCAGCTACGACCAGACACCGGAGGAGATGGCGGCGATACTGGCGGAGTTCGGGGAAAGCGGCTTGGTGAACATCGTGGGCGGCTGTTGCGGGACGACGCCCGCACACATCGAGGCCATTGCCCAGGCCGTCGCCCCACATCGGCCGCGTCCCATCCCCGAGGCGGAGCCGTCTGCCCGCCTGAGCGGTCTCGAGCCCCTGGTGTTCCGTCCAGACACCCTGTTTGTGAACGTCGGTGAGCGCACCAACGTCGCCGGCTCAGCGAAGTTCGCACGGCTAATCAAGGATGGGGACTACGAATCGGCACTGGAGGTGGCTCGACAGCAAGTCACCAACGGGGCGCAGTTGCTCGACGTCAACATGGATGAGGCACTGCTCGACTCCGCCGCCGCCATGCCGCGGTTCCTGAATCTCATCGCCGCCGAACCAGACATCGCCCGGGTCCCGATCGTGGTGGACTCGTCCAAGTGGGAGGTAATCGAGGCCGGTCTCAAGTGCCTTCAGGGAAAGGGCGTCGTCAATTCCATCAGCCTCAAGGAGGGCGAGGCGGCCTTCATCGAGCATGCGACGCGCGCGCGGTTGTTCGGGGCTGCGGTGATCGTGATGGCGTTCGACGAGGAGGGCCAGGCCGAGACCGCCGAGCGAAAGGTGGAGATCTGCAACCGCGCCTACCGCCTCCTCACGGAGCAGGTGGGGTTTCCGCCACAGGATATCATCTTCGACCCGAACATTTTCGCGGTGGCGACCGGAATCGAAGAACACAACGAGTACGCACTCGCCTACATCAAGGCCTGCCGCACCATCAAGGAAACGCTGCCGCACTGCCTCGTCAGTGGAGGTGTCAGCAACCTCTCGTTCTCCTTCCGTGGGAACAACGCGGTGCGGGAGGCGATGCACGCTGCATTCCTGTATCACGCGATCCGCGCCGGGATGGACATGGGCATCGTCAACGCCGGAGCGCTCCCCGTCTATGACGACATCCCCGAAGACCTCCTCACCGCGGTGGAGGATGTCCTGTTCAACCGCCGGCCCGACGCAACGGAGCGCCTCACCGCTCTCGCGCGCAGGGTCGAAGGAACGGTCAAGACGCGGCAGGAGAATCTGGAATGGCGCAACCAGAGCGTAGCCGGGCGGCTCGCCCATGCTCTCGTCGAGGGCATTCTGGATTACATCGAGGAGGACACGGAGGAAGCCCGGCAGCAGTTCGACCGGCCCATCGAAGTCATTGAAGGCCCGCTGATGGACGGCATGAACATCGTGGGCGACCTCTTCGGCAGCGGGAAGATGTTCCTGCCACAGGTGGTGAAGAGCGCGCGGGTCATGAAGAAAGCCGTGGCCTATCTGGTTCCCTTCATCGAACGGGAAAAGGCGGCGAGCGGAGTGGCTAGCACATCCAAAGGCAAGATCGTGCTCGCCACCGTCAAAGGCGACGTGCACGACATCGGCAAGAACATCGTCGGGGTGGTGCTCCAGTGCAACAACTACGAGGTGATCGATCTGGGAGTAATGGTACCGGCAGGGAAGATCCTCGAAACGGCGCGAAAGGCCAACGCTGATCTCATCGGGCTGAGTGGCCTCATCACGCCATCCCTCGACGAGATGACCCACGTCGCCAAAGAGATGGAACGGGAGGGTCTCGACATACCGCTCCTGATCGGTGGCGCGACCACGTCCAAGGTTCACACGGCCGTCAAGATCGCTCCGGAGTACGGGGGTCCCACGGTCCATGTCCCGGACGCGTCCCGCAGCGTCACCGTGGTCGGCAGTCTCCGGAGCCGCGACAAGTGCGATGCCTTCGTACGGGACGTCCGGGACGAGTACGGCCAGATCCGTGAGACGCACAGCGCCCGCCGCGCGCGCGCCCGAATCCTACCCATCGGGGAGGCGCGGCGGCGCAAGTTCGAGATCCAATGGCAGAGCCATAGGCCAAGACAGCCCGCCACCCCGGGAATCACGACGTTGGAGGACTACTCCCTCGAAGAGCTCACCCGCTACATCGACTGGTCACCATTCTTCCGCACGTGGGAGCTCCGGGGGACGTATCCTGCGATACTCGACGACGAAACCGCGGGAGCAGAAGCCCGCTCGCTGTTCCACGACGCACAGCAGCTCCTCGCCCGCATAGTGTCGGAGAAGCTGCTTACCGCACATGCGGTCATCGGCCTGTTCCCGGCCAACACAGTGGGCGATGACGATATCGAGATCTACGCCGACGCGGGCCGCTCACGGGTAGTCGCCGTGCTGCACCATCTCCGGCAGCAGGCGGAGAAGCCCCCTGGCCGGCCGAATCTGTGCCTCGCGGATTTCACAGCGCCGAGGGGGAGCGGGGTACCCGACTATATCGGCGCGTTCGCCGTCACCGCGGGACTCGGCGTGGACGAATTGACCACCGCGTTTGAGAACCAGCACGACGACTATCACAGCATCATGACCAAGGCGCTGGCCGATCGGTTGGCAGAAGCCTTTGCCGAGCGACTGCATGAGCGCGTGCGACGAGAATTCTGGGGATACGCACCGGACGAGCGACTGAGTAACGAGGAACTCATCCGGGAGAAGTATGTGGGAATCCGCCCTGCGCCCGGGTATCCGTCGTGCCCCGACCACAGCGAGAAACGCACGCTGTTCGAGCTGCTCCAGGTGACCGACCGAATCGGCATCCAGCTCACGGACCGGTACGTCATGGTACCTGCCGCATCGGTGTGCGGCTGGTACATCGCTCACCCCGACGCGTTCTACTTCGGTGTCGGCAAGATCGGGCACGACCAGGTGGAGGACTACGCAGCGCGGACCGAGACGGACGTTTCCACCACTGAGCGCTGGCTCGCGCCCAACCTCGGCTACGAGCCGGCTACGAGCACGGTGTCATCATGAGCGCGACACTTCGCGAGTTCATCGACGACGGGCGGGTCCACGTCATCGACGGCGCCATGGGCACGATGCTCTACGGCAAAGGCATGTTCGTCAACGTGTGCTATGACGAACTCAACCTCACCCAGCCCGACGTCGTCCAGCAAGTGCACGAGGCATACATCCAGGCTGGCGCCAGCATCATCGAGACCAACACCTTCGGGGCCAACCCGGTCAAGTTGTCGAGCCACGGCCTGGACACAGAGACGGAGAAGATCAACCAGGCCGCAGCACAGATTGCCCGTAACGCGGCCCCAGGCCACGTGTGCGTCGTGGGTGCCATCGGACCTCTGGGGATTCGGATCGAGCCGTGGGGTCCCACCGCCCGGGAAGAGGCGGAAGAGTTCTTCCGCCGGCAGGTCCGTGGCTTGTTGGACGGCGGTGTGGACGGATTCATGCTGGAGACCTTCAGCGATCTGGATGAGATTCACGCCGCCTACCGGGCCGTGCGCGGCCTCAGCAGTCTCCCGGTCATCGCCCAGATGACCATCGACGAAAGCGGACGGTCCGCATACGGAACGGACGTCGAGAGGATCGCCACCGCGCTCACCGATTTCGGAGCTGACGTAGTTGGCCTCAACTGTTCGGTTGGCCCGGCAGTCATGCTGGACGGCATTGAACGAATGGCGGAGGTCACGGATCGGCCGCTCTCGGCATTGCCAAACGCAGGACTTCCCCGGTCAGTCGGTGACCGCAAGATCTACCTCTCGAGCCCGGAGTACATGGCCAACTACGCCCAGCGGATGATCCGCGCCGGGGCACGGTTCGTCGGCGGGTGCTGCGGAACCACGCCCGAGCACATCAAGAAGATCCGGGACCTCGTCGCCACCATGCAACCGCGGCAGCAGACCGTCGTGGTGACGCGATCGGAGGTTGAGGCTCCCGCCGGGGTCGAGCCGGTACCCTTAGCCGAGCGATCCCACTGGGGGGAGAAGCTCGCCACCGGAGGGTTCCTCACCAACGTGGAATTGATGCCGCCCAAAGGCTGTCAGCCGGATACCCTCATAGAACAGTGTCGAACGCTGAAGCACGCGGGCGTGGACGCGGTGAGCATCCTCGACGGTCCGCGGGCGCAAAGCAGAATGGGAGCCATCCCCGCAGGGATCACCGTCCAGCGGGACGTGGGAATCGAGACGGTGATTCACTACACCTGCCGCGACCGCAACATGCTGGGCATGATCAGCGATCTCCTCGGCGCGGCAGCGGCGGGGCTGCGCAACATCCTCATCGTCACGGGGGACCCACCCCGCACGGGCCCGTATCCCGACTCGACCGCGGTCTTCGATATCGACAGCATCGGCCTCACCAACGTGGTGTATCGGTTGAATCACGGCCTCGACCCCGGAGGGAATCCGATCGGGGCCCCGACCAAGTTCGTCATCGGCGTAGCCCTCAACCAGTCCGCCGTGGACGTGGAGCGTGAGCTCAGTCGGCTGGCGTGGAAGGTCGATGCCGGCGCCGAGTTTGCGGTGACGCAACCCGTGTTCGATCCCGATCAACTCGCGGCGTTTCTAGAGCGGGTCGAGGGCTTCCGCCTTCCCGTGATCGCGGGAATCTGGCCGCTCCTCTCACTGCGGAACGCGGAGTTCCTGGCAAACGAGGTGCCGGGACAGCAGGTCCCCCGCTCCGTCATCAACCGCATGCGAAAAGCCCAGGAACGAGGTCAGGAGGCAGCCCGCGCCGAGGGCATCCTCATAGCGCGGGAGATCCTGGAGGCGGTAAGAGACACCGCCCGGGGCGTCCACGTGAGCGCGCCCCTCGGCAAGGTGGATGTCGCGTTGCAAGTGGTTGCTGACCGAGCAATTCGCAATTAGCAATTCGCAACTCGTAACGTTATCGCGATTCGCTATTCGCAGTTCGCGATGGGTATTCGTAGCTCGCCGTTCGCAATTCGCTTTTCGTGGGGACGCACGGGCGCAGCATACTCCACCTCTACCACTTGTCACGAATTGCCAATTGCGACTTGCTAGTTGCGTAGTGGCAGCCCGCTAGATCCAGCTTTGCGAGCTCAGGCTTCCAGTACCTGGATCAGCTTCCGATACCGATCTTCCGGCTTCCGGAAGCCCAAGTTGCTGACGTAGACCTTGTCCACACCGATGTCGCGCAGTGCGCGAACGGTCCTCGCGCAGATCTCCTCGGCCGAGAGCCCCGATTCGAATTCCCGCGTCACGGCTTCGGCCGGGACTGGGAAGAACCGCTGCAGTTTCCCAAAGGTTGCCGGATTGGCTGACCGATAGAGAAACACGCCGAATACGCCGGGAGAGGGCACGTCTCGTCGCCGCGCTTCCTCGACGAATCGTTCCACCTGCCGGATGTCGTGGTGTGACACGATCTGCGTGAGGTAGAAGTCACCGGTGAATTTCTGTCGCAAGAGGTAGCCCACCTGGTCGCCAGGATCTCGATGCGGGTTTGCCCAGCCTCCGAGCCCCAGTGAGGGATGCCGCCGCCGAATCATCTGCCGCAGCATGTAGGCATACTCGACACACCGAGGTGGCCCGACCGTGCGATCGCCACCCAGGACCGTGAGGGCTTGAAACCCGTGAGACGCCGCCCGGTCGGCGTACATCAGGCAGTACTCGAGGGCGTGTTTGCAGGTGAGAAACGGCGCCAACTTCGCCGGGCTCACATCACCGGCCAGGTTTGTCACGAGGTGGCGGAGGTTCTCTTCCTCCGACTCGCCAACGGCGTTGTCCGTGAGGAACAGGACCGTGTCATGCCGTGCCAGCCGCCGCACCGAGTGGTACATGTCGATCCACGTGTCCATGCTGGCGGCAGCCGAGAGGCCAATCTTCGGGGGCCGAAGCTCAACCGCTACCAGCGGGCGCTGTTCCGTGAGGCGCACTAGCAGGGAGCCTTCCGCAGGAGAAGTTGGCGCTGTCATCGTACGGCCGAACCTACTGGTGAGTCTCGCGAGAGTCTACCAAGCAGCGCCGGCAGTGATGAGGCCTATGACCTTGACTTTGTATTGCAAAGTACTTTATACTCGCGGGGAGACGATCCTGTCTCCGCCAGGAGGTGCCCATGCACGGTCTCGCGCAAGCTTGAGCCGTCAGCCATGAACCGGCAGCCATCAACAGCAATCAGCAATTCGCACTTCGCAATTCGTGGTGAAGGGCGGACCAGCGTCCCGCGCATGCACAGTCACGAATCGCGAATTGCTAATTGCGAATCGCTACGGCAACAGCGCTAATGCCAACCCGCCTCGCAGCCACCGCGCTCGTTGCAACCCTCGGCCTGGGGGTCTTCGGCGATGCGCTGCTTCGCGCCACACCCTGGGGGCTCAACTTCCTGCTCTGGACGGTTGCCCTCTTGGGCGTAGCCGCCTACGGGCACCGACTGCTTAGGTCGGACCGCCTGGCAGACATCGCCGTGGTCCTCTTTCCCGCAGCCCTCTTCGCGGCATGCGTGGCATGGCGTGACTCCCACGTCCTGAGAGCGTGGAACGTTCTGGCGTTCGGGTCCGCCCTCACCCTTCCGGTGCTCCGAACACAGGGCGTCAAGCTCTGGGCCGGCCGCGTCTCCGACTACGTGCGGGGAATCATGGCAACGGGCTTCAATGCGGCATTTGGGCCGATCCTCCTTGCAGGCCAGGACGTTGAGTGGCACCTGATCACGGGGCAAGGTCGGCTGAGGCACGCGGGCTCCGTGTTGGTTGGCGCTCTCCTTGCCATCCCCATCACTCTCGTCTTCGGCAGCCTTCTGATGTCGGCCGACCCAGTCTTCGACAGCGTTATTCGCTCGGTGTTCGACTGGAACTTCGAGACGATCATCTCGCACCTCATGCTGACCGCCTTCATCGCTTGGGCCACCGCCGGGTATTTCCGAGCCCTCCTCAAGGGTGACGCAGTCCCCTCGATGCCGCGGGAGTCCTGGCGGAAACCAACCCTCGGGCTGGTGGAGCTCAGCATACCCCTGGGGATCTTGACATTCCTCTTTCTCATATTCGTGGTCGTGCAGGCCCGGTATCTGTTCGGCGGCGAAGAGATCATCCGCACGACCACGGGACTGAGCTATGCGGAGTACGCCCGACGCGGCTTCTTCGAGCTCGTCGCCGTGATTGGCCTGGTGCTCCCGCTGTTGCTGGCAGCCGACTGGCTGCTCGACCGGCAGAACCCGAAGACGGTCCAGAGCTTCCGAGCGTTGGCTGCCGGCCAACTACTCCTCGTCGCGTTCATCATGGCCTCGGCGCTAGTGCGGATGCGCCTCTATGTGGACGCCTACGGCCTCACGGAGAGTCGAGTCTACGCGACGGCAATCATGATCTGGTTCGGCGCCGCACTGGTGTGGTTCGGGGTGACCATCCTGCGCGACCGTGCGCGGCGCTACGCCTTCGGCGCGGTGGTCAGCGGGTTCGCCGTTATGGCTGGCTTGAACGTGATCAACCCCGACGCGCTCATCGTTCGCACCAATGTCGCCCGCGCCGAGGCCGGTCGGGAGCTGGACCTGACCTATCTAGGTCGCCTCAGCGCCGATGCTGTACCCACCCTCACCGGACGCCTGGGACGGCTCCAACACCACGACCGCTGCGAGATCGCACGGACGCTTCAGGAACAATGGACTGAGGAGGAAGACTCCGACTGGCGGACCTGGAATATCGCGCGGTGGCGGGCGACGAGAGCGCTAAGCCCTCAGCCTTCAGCCGTCAGGGGCTGTGAGCCGTCAGCTCTCAGCGGTCAGCCTTCAGCTGACGCAGCAACTAGCAACTAGCGATTAGCAGTTCGCAATTCGTGGCTGCGCATCATGGGCCGACGCACTTGCGACCACGAACTGCGAATTGCGAATTGCAGATTGCCAAGTGCCAAGTGCGGCTGAACGCTGAGGGCTTGTTACAGCCGTCCCCGCCTCTTCAGCTCAAGGTATTGTTCCACCACCGTGCGGCTCGCCCGCTGTGGATGCACATCCAGCACCACCGCACCCGCCCGGCGCATGGCTACAAGGGCCTCGTTCCGAGCGGCCAGCAGCTCTTCAGCAGCCGCCTTCCGGTAGGCGCCGGCTACGGCCGTCGGACGGGCAACCGCGGCTCGGTCCAGCTCCGGGTTGCGCAGCGTCACCACCAGCGGTAGATGCCGGGGTCTGAGGGACGCGAGGTTGGCCACCAGCGCTTCCGAGGCCAGCTGATCAATCACGTCCGTGAAGAACACGGTGAGCGCCCGCTTCCGGTTGCGGACGGCCAGGTATCGGAAGGCCGCCGGGTAGTCGGGTTCCACCAACTTCGGCTGCACCACCGCCAGCACATCCAGCACCTGCCGAAGCCCGCGGCGCCCCCGTTGGGGCGACACGTAGTGGTGAATCGCGTCGGAGAACACCATCGCCCCGACGTTGTCGTCGTGGTAGTTCGCCGCAAACGCAAGCCACAATGCCGCCCGGACGATGTACTCCATCCGGGCCTCGCCGGCGATGTCTGCGGTCAACAGGCGACCGGCGTCCAGCACCAGGAGGACTTGCTGCCGCCGCTCCTCCTCGTACTGGCGCGCGATCACTTTGCGGCGCCGCGCGGTGGCCTTCCAGTCGATGTGTCGCGTGTCATCTCCCGGCACCCATTCCCGGAGGCTCTCGAACTGTCGCCCCTCACCAGGTCGGCGCATGGTCTTGAGACCGCTCTCCCGCCGCCGCACTGCCTCCGCCACCGACGCCTTGAGCCGCGCAGCCGGGAGGCTGGGGTAGACCGTGACGCTCCATGGAAGGCCGATCCGGCCCTGGCGGTATGCGAGACCCAGCGGTCCGCGGCTCCGCACGGCCAGCCACCCTGCGGTCTCCCGCCCGCGACGCGTAGCCAGCACCGGGAGTGTGTCCCTTCGCGTACCGGAGGCCGGCACGGCCACTACCCGCGGCGGTAGCACACCACCCAGCAGCTCGGGACGCGCCTCCCGCACCACAAGGGTCGCCGCACGGCGAGCCGGATTCCGCCAGCGGTAGGTGCATTCTGTGGGGCGCCCCACTGAGAAGCTGTCAGGCGCGAGCCGCTCGACCGTGAGCCGGTCCGGGGCAACGGCCCGGCGCCCATCAACCAGCACGAGGACCAGGATCCCGGCATTCAACGCCGCCAAGACGTCGAGCGCCACCGGCGAGACGTACCCCAGGAGCGCCACCGGCGCGAAGCAGGCCACCAGGATCACCACCCGCCGCGTCGGCAGGATCACGCCGTCGGCGCCTCCGTCTGGTCGAGAATCGACTTGAGCGCCACGTCGGGCGTGACTCCCTCGAGCTCCAGCTCGGGCGCCACTGCCACTCGGTGTCGCAGCACTGGGGTTGCAAGCTGCTTCACGTCATCGGGGATCACGAAGTCCCGGCCCTCAATCAGGGCCAGCGCGCGGGACGTCTTGAGCAGCGCGACGCCGGCTCGCGGGCTGGCGCCGAGGGTGAGGGAGGCGGCCTCCCGAGTGGCCCGGATGATCTTGGTGATATACGCGGTGATCCTCGGCTCCACCCGCACAGCCGCGACAGCCTGCCGCAGCCGCTCCACCCCCTCGGCGTCAACCACCGGTACCACCCCATAGGTCTCCGGCAGATCTGCCTCGAAACCCTCCAGGTAGCGGCCCAGGATGCCCTGTTCGACGTCTTCCGGGGGGTAGCCCATGCTCGCCTTGAGCATGAACCGGTCGAGCTCGGCCTCGGGAAGTGGGTAGGTGCCCTCGAACTCAATGGGGTTTTGGGTCGCGAAGACTGTGAAGGTCCTGGACAGAGAATGGCTCTTCCCATCCACGGTCACGGTACGTTCCTGCATCGCCTCCAACAGCGCGGCCTGAGTCTTGGCAGGTGCCCGGTTGATCTCGTCGCCCAGGATGAGGTCGTGGAACAGGGGTCCGGGACGAAATACGAATTCCTGCCCCGTTGTGAGCACTGAGATCCCGGTGATGTCCCCGGGCATGAGGTCCGGCGTGAACTGGATGCGGGCGTAGCTCACGTCGAGGGCTCGCGCCAGCGTGCGCACCAGGAGCGTCTTTGCGGTTCCCGGCACCCCTTCCAGCAGCACGTGTCCCCGGGCGAGGAGTGCGACGAGACAGTCGCGGGTGGCACCTTCCTGCCCCAGCACGACGCGGCGGAGCGCGGCTAGGATCTCTTGTACCTGTGTGCCGGTCGCAGTGCTTCCCACACGTCCTCCACGGATCTGGCGGCATTGAGCACGTGCTCGTCTCCGCCCCGTTCACGCAGCAGCCAGCCGAGCCGCTTGACCGCCGCCCGGGCGTCGTTGGAGCGAGCGGCGAGGGCCAGCGACTCCAGCCACTGCTTGAGATCACGCCCGGACGCGCGACGCAGGTGGCCGGTACGACTCAACCGGCGCCGCAGTCCCATGGTGATTAGTTGCACGGCGGTGTCACGGCCTTCCGCACGCTCCAATCCAACGGCCAACGCGTCCAGGTGCTCGAGGGGCGAGCGACGGCGCCGCTCGACCACCCGGAGCGCCGGCCCGAATCTCACTGCGCTGACTGCCAGCGCTAGGAGGCCCGCGAACGCGAGTTGCAGGATCGCCCAACCACCCGGTCGGGTGCGGGCCCAATACCACGCCGCGCCGAAGATCGAGCCTCCCTTACCGAAGCCCTGATGGTACTCGTCCACGATGACGCGAGTGGGCCCCTCGTCCAGCAGCCACCGAAGCACGGCCAGTCCGGCGTCGGTCTCCCGCAGGAACTGGTTGGAGAAATAGCGGGAGTCGGCGACGAGGATCACCCGACCACCACCCTCCAGCCGCATCTTCCAGGCGACCGCCCGGCCGTTGGCAGCCCGCAGCAACAAGCGGGTCGACACGATTTCAGGCGCCTCACACCTCGGGGTGCCGAACTCGTCGCTGTCGGCTGCCCCACGCTCTTGCACCGCTCCTCCGATCCTTCGCAGCACATACCGCGCTGCGGGTAGCTCTTCAGCCCCAGATGGCGAACTGACCTCCACCACGTCCCGCTCGCCCCTGGGAAGGCGGACTACCCGAACACCGAGACACCGCTCGATCCCTGTTCCCCCCACGAGCAACAGCGCCCCACCCCGGGCCACGTATCTCATGAGCTCACGCGCCTCCACCGGCGAGGGAAGGGCCCCGCCCCCCCCAGCACCGCGGGCCGCTCGACTGAAGTCCAGCGGCTGTGGAATCAGGCTCAACAGGGCGAACCACGCGTTGGGGTCCACCGCAACCGTGTCGGCGGCGATGCCGAACAGCGCCCGCCGCCGCCGCTCCACTCGGACCCCCAGCGCCTCCAGGGCGTCCGCGAATCCCTTGGCCCCGTCCGGCCCGGTGAGCTGCGTGGATCGCCGCACGTCGAACAGGTCCTCGCTGGGCGCTGATCGGACGCCGGCGAGGGCGGCCAGCACCAGCGCGATGCCGAAGGCCACCAGCAGCACGACCGTGAGTTCAGCTCGTCGCACCGTACGCTACCAGGTCGGCGGCCTGCCGATCAAACACGTGGAGGTCCTCAGCCGTGCACGGCACCCCGCCAAACAGGTGCTTGTAGAGCGCATTGACCAGTCCGGTGAGGGAGTTCCGCCCGGGGTCACCGAGCCGCGCTTCGAAGATGTATTCGGCCGGCGTCTTCGCCGGATGGAACTTGAGCATCTTGCGCCCATCCAACTCGAGCACGAGGGCCGAGAACCGGTGGGCCAGCGCCTCCGCGTACTGTCCCTCCTGGGCCAGGCGGCGGGCTTCCCCGAGGTGCCACGCGGCGTCCCGCGCACGCGCGACCGGCCCGCCACGTACGGCTTCGGCTATAGCCCGTGGCCGGAGCGCCCGCCACACGAGGTAGCCGAAGTGAGCGAGGATCGCGAGGAGGAGGCCGGTCAGCAGGCCCATGAGCACGTAGAACACAACCGGATGAGCCTGCTGCAGCTGGTCGAGCCACTCGAGGAACGCGCTATACAGCTCCCGAAAGAACCGGAGAGGATCCCGCGGCAGCTCCCAGTCGTACTCGGACGACTCGAACACGCGCCGCAACACTGAGCGCAGCGAGTCGGCTGGCGGCGTCTGGAACTGCGTAGTCACGCCTCGACCGGCTCGACACCCAGCTGCTGACTCAGGTGCTCGAGATCAAACGCCTCTTTACGTACGCGAAGGTCGTAGTAGAACAAGGTGAACGCACACGCCACGATAGGATAGAGCAGGAGCTGAAGCAGCTGTCCGCCCACGGTAAATGTCGTCTCCAACCCGGGCACGAACACGGCAAACGCCCCAGCCGCCATGAGCGGCAGCATGATGAGGGCAAACACCACGATGCCCAGCACCAGGGCCTTCCCTTTGAATCCTTTGGTCAGTTTCCACGAACGGCCCAGGGCATCGGTCGCCGACGGCAGCTTCTCCAGCACGACGGCCTGAGTCACGACGGCGTACCCGCAGGCCACGATGATTCCCGGAATGAGAAAGAAGAGCGAGGTGATGAAGACCAGGATGTACTTTGCCAGCCCCGCAATGAAGAGCTGCACGATCTTTCCCAGCGCGTAGCCCAGGGCGTTGCCTATCAGGGGATCGCGGCCCAGGTAAACCTCCGAAATGACCCAGATAGTGGCTCCAGCGGCCACCAAGCCTCCCAGACCTGACAGCACGAACGCAGCAAACCACATCACGGGATGCTGCAAAGGGCCCCCTCCCAGCTCGACATAGGTGTTCATCACCGCGGGCACGCCCTCGCACACGATGGCGATGGAGACGAGGGTGGCGAAGTACGTACGGTAGATGGCGAAGGCACCGTCCAGGATCTCGCCCAGCGACAGGCTGCGAATCTGGTATGTGGCCATGGCTCCTCCCGTGCGATAAGATGTTCTGCAAATGCCCGACACGCGAGACCCGAAGACACTGCAGTTCTCCCGCCGCATCGCCGTGGAGACGCCGGAGCATGTGATTCTCCGGTTCGAGCTGGCGGGCTTGGGCTCCCGCACGGCCGCAGCCATCTACGACCTCGTGGTCCTGTTCCTCATGCTGATACTGGTGATGTTGATGTTCTCCATCGCCGGTACACTGGGGACCTGGCTCCGGGGCTGGGCCGGCGCTGCGCTCCTGTTCATCTGGTTCGTGATGTTCTGGGGGTACTTCACGTTGTTTGAGGCCCTCGCGGGCGGTCGCACCCCCGGCAAGCGCCGCCTGGGGATCCGGGTGGTCATGGATACCGGACACCCCATCACCTTCACCGCAGCCGCCGCACGCAACCTGGTTCGACTGGTCGACATCCAGCCGCTTGGGTCGTACGTGGTGGGCATGCTGTTCGTGTTCTTTCAGTCGCATCACAAGCGGCTGGGAGATGTGGTGGCCGGAACCATCGTGGTCCGCGACCGCCCCGAAGACCTCGTGCTGGCCGCTCCGGTGCCCGCAGAGGCAGAGCAGCTCGACGCCGGACCGCCGGCTCTGTCGGACGACGAGTTCCGGCTCCTGGAGCAGTTCATCTTGCGACTGGACGATCTGGCACCAGAGGTGCGTCTCCGGTTTGCCCCGGAGCTGGCAGACCGCCTGGGGCAGCGCTTCCCCGAGCGAGACCCGCGACCGGAGAAGTTCCTCATCACGCTGTATGACACGGAGCTGACCAAGCGACGCGCCAAGACGGCGGCGCGCCGAGGTGGCGGCGGCGCAAGGGCGGCGGGAATGGGCGACCGGTTCGTGGCGATGAAACAGCAGGCGTGGGAAGCCTTCCGGCAGCGCGCGTCACGCGTGGAGAAAGAAGGGTTGAAGAGCCTGTCGGGCCGAGAACTCACCGGCTTTGCAGCTGAATACCGAGAGATCGCCGCCGACCTTGCGCGGGCACGGACCTACGGCGTGGATCCCCGGGTCCTCGAGTATCTCGGTCGCATTGTGAGCGCCGGGCACAATGCGTTGTACGGGCTCCGGGGCGTGCGGCGGCTCCCGCTGGGTCGCCTGCTCCTTCGTGAGTTGCCTGCCGCCGTCTACCGGGCACGACGGTATGTTCTGGTGGCAAGTTTGCTCTTCTTCATCCCCGGCACGGTTGGCTACATCCTGGTACGCGAGCGTCCGGAGATCGTGCACGAGATCATGCCCAACGGGATGATCGCCCGGGCCGAGGGCGGTGAGTACCAGCGCGCAGCCGGTCGTGGCTATGCGGAAGCGCCCTCCCCCTACCTGCCATTCATGGCGTCCGCCATCATCACCAACAACGTGCAGGTCGCGTTCGGCGCGTTCGCCTTGGGAATCACCGCCGGCATCGGAACGGTCCTCGTGCTCGTCTTCAACGGTCTGTTTTTCGGCGCGGTGCTTGGCCTATTTGCCAATTATCATCTCGCTGGCTGGATCCTCACCTTCGTGGCCGGACACGGCGTGCTGGAGCTCACCGCCATCTTCATCGCCGGGGGAGCCGGGCTCCTAGTCGGGCGGGCGCTGGTTGCCCCCGGCGATCTCGCGCGGCGGGACGCCCTCGTGGTGCACGGCCGCCTCGCCATCCGGCTCGTCGGCGCGGCGGCGTGCCTCCTGATCCTTGCCGGGTTGATTGAGGGCTTTCTATCGGCGAGCGGAGCGCCGGCAGTTCTTAAGCTCGTCGTCAGCGTGGCGAGTCTGGTGTTGGTGGGACTGTACCTTGCGGCGGGGAGGCAAGCCCTCGCTCGTAAGCCTTCAGCTTTCAGCCTTCAGCCGTCGGCGATCGCGAGCAGTTCGCATTTCGCAATTCGCAATTCGTAGCGCGGCACGCGCGTTGCCACCCGACCCTGCCCTCCCGCAACGGAGTGCTACAGCACGCAATCGATTGGCACCGTCATTGAACGGCCATGTACCTATGATTAGGGACCATGGCTTCTCAGCCTCGCCGACGACCACTGCTTCGCGACTTCCGAACGCTGCGCGTTTGGCGAAAGGCACACCGCTTTGTCCTGCTCGTTTACAGAGGAACAAGGACATTTCCCAAGTAGGAGATGTACGGTCTCACCGCACAGCTTCGGCGCGCTGCGGTATCAGTACCTGCGAACATCGCGGAGGGCTGCGGCAGGCCGGCAGGACCGGATCGAGCACGTTTCTTCCAGGTAGCCCTGGGATCCGCGTCCGAGCTTGACTACCTGCTCGAACTCAGTCGCGACCTAGCGTTCCTCGACACCGATGCTTGCGCAGTGCTGTTGAAAGCGGTGGTAGACATCAAGAAGATGCTACCACCGCTAATCAGAAAGACGGCATCGAATTGCTAATTGCGAATTGCGATTTGCTTAGCTGAAGGCTGAGGGCTGAAGGCTACAGCCCTCGAATTGCGAATTGCGAATGGCGAATTGCTCGCGACGCCTAAGGAGACAGCTGAGGGCTGAAGGCTACGGTCCCCCCCTCCGCCACTCCATATGTCGTTGATTCTTGAAGCGGATCACACCCTCCGGTACCGCCGAGTAGTAGAACGCGAACTCGTATACCGCCTCTTCGTTGTCGTAGTTGATGGTGTACAACGTCTCCCGGACGCCCTCGTCCCGTTTCACCTCAAGAATCTCGTGGACCGTCGAATCCGTGCCTCCCTGGTGGAAGATGAGGATGTCCTTGGTGATCTCGAAGGGGCGATCCGCATACCTGGGATCCGTTGTATGCCAGACGCCCACCAATTCGTCAGGAATGGTCTTGTCCTTCGGGAGGAAGCGGATACCGTAGGCGACGACCGCTACAACGGCGATCACCGCGAACACAGCTCCCAATACGGTGATTCGCGTGCGGCCATCCGCCGACGACCCTCTCCTCGGCGGGCGCGAACCAGGGTCGGGCTGATTCATCGCCGCAAGCACCTCAGCTGCCTTGGCTCGCAGCATGGCTTCACGATGCTGGAAGGGTATCTCGGGATCGTTTGTCTCTGCCATCGGGACTGCTCCGTTGCCTTATCCATATCCATAGCTGGCTTGGGTAATCAACGCGCCCTCACTCTGTAGCGCTGCGGATGAGGGGAAAGGTCGCGTACCGTGAGAGCGGCTCCGGCCGCCCCATGACAGCCAGGAACGCGTCCGTCACGGCTGGATCGAACTGGGTGCCGGAGGAGTCGGTGATGTAGTCCATCACCCTGGCCAGGGGCCACGCTGACCGGTAGGGACGATCCGACGTCAGGGCGTCGTACACGTCGGGAACCGCCAGCAGCCGAGCAAGGAACGGTATGTCCTCGGCGGCCAGCCCCTCCGGATACCCCGACCCATCCCACCGCTCATGGTGATACAACACGATCGGGATCAGGTCCGCGTACGCGGGGATCGGGGAAAGGATCCTCGCACCCACCGTAACGTGGGAGCGCATGATCACCCACTCCTCGTCGTTGAGCCTCCCAGGCTTGTCCAGAACGGAGGCCGGGACGCCTACCTTCCCGACGTCGTGCAGCAAGCCGCCCCGATGCAAGATATCGATCTGCTCCGGCGGCAGGCCCATTTCGTGGCCCACCGCCAACGACAACCTCGTCACTCGCTCCGAGTGACCCGCCGTCCACGGCGACTTGGCGTCCACCGTCTGCGCCAGCGCGGCGAGGGCGCCCCAGTTGAACTGATCGAGCTCCTCGAGAAGTCGAGCATTGGACAAGGCCACGGCCACCTGGTCGGCCAGCGCTCGGGCTTGAAGGAGATCATCCTCCTGCACAGCCGCTGGGTCGGCGAACCCCAGCGCCACGAGGGCCGCCAAATCCTCTTTCATGGAAACGGGAAGAACGACGTAGTTCCGAATCGTGCGCTCGGCCAAGGGGACGGAGGCTACATAGCCGGGTACCTCGGCCCCGTCAAGCAGCAGGTAGTCGGGATGGTCTCGCAGCTCCCTGACCTGCGCCGGTGTGACTTGCACCTCTTGCGCGACCGTCTCCCCCTCGATGACCGCGATCCGGCGCCAGCGATCACCATTTCCCGGGGAAACCCTCAAGCTCACGGTCACGCTGTCGCATCCCAGAGCTGCAGGGGTGCGAAACAGCAAGTTCTTGATGATCTCGTCCGTTTCCAGCGCCGATAGGATGGCCCTGTCGATCTCGTTCATGGCAGTCAGGGCACTGAAGTGCCTGCCCAGCCGCTGGGACATGGCATTGAAGGAGCCCGCGAGGTCCTCGAACTCGTCCCGGCTCTCAACGACGACCGGCGTATCGAAGTCCCGCTGAGCGACACGGCGCGTTCCCTCTTGCAGCTTCTCAATGGGATTCAGGCTCCGTCGGATCTGCACGTTGCTCAGAAGCAGCACCACCCACAGCGCCATGAGAACGGCAGGGACGAAGACCATCTTGAAGCTCGCCATGGGTAGGAGAATGCTCTCCTTGGACTGACTCAGCACCATGTACCACGGCGGTGCGGCATACGAGCCAGTGACGAAGACCTGCCAGAATCCCGCCAGGAACGCACCCCGGTTGTCGCGCCACTCGAACTCGCCACCGTTGCCCTCGACGGCGGATCTGACCTTCTCGACCAGCGGGCGCGATGCCAACTCCGAGCAGTAAAGAGGCCGGTCGGCATGATCGAACAGACAGAGCTCCATGTCCGGCGGCACGGCCGCATCGTCCTCGCCCGCACTCACGTGAGCCGGATCCAGGCTTGCCCACAGGATCCCTCGATCTGGGTCCTCGGCATCCACGGCCTGCGCCATGAGGATCGACAACTCGCCGGAGGGCCACTGGACCGAGACCAGGGACTGGCCCATCCGCAGGTGCTGCTCCTCCGCCGCGTCGAGCGGGGGCGGCTCCGGCAAGCGGCCGCTGAGGGAATCCGTTCGCCCGTCGCGACCCTGAAGCGCCACGCCAAGGAACGGACTGCCACTCCCCTGCGGGGAGCCCTCCGGCACTCGGCCGGGACGAGCCCGCAGACCGGAGGCCACGATTCTCAGGTCGGCCTCGAAGAACTGCAGTCGCTCGAGGAGCCCCATACCGGCAATCTTGCTCGCCTGCTGCACCCGCTCCCGACTCTGGTTGTTCAGCTGCCGCGTTACCAGGACATAGGAGATGGATGCCAACAGGACCAAGGGGACCATGGCACACAGCACGAACAGGCCGAGGATTCGGCGGGCGACGCGAGTTCGAAGAAAGGCCGTCTGGATAGCCATTGGCAGTCAGCTAGTACCTAACGGCCAAGCCGATGAACGCCCCGTCATTGGCGCGCACGACGTCATCCTGGCTGGGCTTGGCCGTCAGCGCTACCGTGGTTGCGCCGTCCTTGCCCATGCTATACAGGTCGTAGCTCGTGTTGATGGGAACCAGGAAGCGGTCCCTCCGGGCCCCCGGGGGAACGGGCTTGCCACGCTCGAACCTGAGGTACTGATAGGGGTTGCCCCACGGGTCCAACATATCCCGACCAATCTCCGCCAGGGTTTCCGGCAGACCCTCGCCCAGCATTTCTACTCCGGCGAGGTCGGCCTGTATGCCCTCGATGTCCAAGATGGCTCTGGCGACTCGGGCCTGGTCGATATGCTTGGTAACCTGCGGTGTGACCATCGCCAGGAGAGTCCCAAAGATCGCCACCACCAGCACCATCTCGACTATCGTCCAGCCGAGCTCGTACCAGGCGCCGCGGGAGTGGCGCGCGGCCGCCAGCCAGCGAGTGACAGTCGCCACGGCAGAGAGATCGCGAGGAGCAGGCACAGATCCCATACAAACTGGAACGGCGGCTCCGTGCGGTCCGTGCCAAACATCACGAACCGACGCCGGAGTGCGCCGGCCAGTGTACTCTACGCCGTTCCCCGGGGTTCGCAAGTAGCGCAGCGGGGCTCCCGGGCTCGGGGGGCAGCGCTGGAAGTTTGCTTGCCACACGCGGTTGCGCTCACGCGATGAATGACGAGGCGCAGCCGGAAGGAAGTCGACGCGTAGCTGGCACAATTCGACCCAGTAGGCCCTGCACCCAGAGGTGTCGTAGGTCACCGACCCTGGAGGTTCCAATTGGGCAAGTTGAGCGGGTTCTTGCAGGCGGGAGCGGGCGCCCGTGGCGGGATGGACCGGCAACCGGCCGGCTTCTGGTGCCCCGCCTTGCGCCCTCCGGCGCACCGCTCCTGCCTGCTACACGTGTACGCACACATCTAACACGAGTGCACACAACGAGTTAACTTGGCGCGATGCTACATCGCCTAGCGTGGTGCGAACCACACCACTCATCGCACTTATCCCAGGTAGGCCGGTCCACCCCGGCCGCCGGAAGACTACGATTGGCCGGCTTCACTCTGGCCGAGATGCTGCTGGTGCTCGTAGTGCTGGGCATCCTCACCTCAGTGGGCTACTGGCAGATGTTGCCGGCCCTCGAGCGGCAGAGGGTGCGGCGAACGACTGCCGTCATCGCAGCCGATCTCCAGTACGCGCAGGCCATGGCGGCGCGGCAGCGTCGGCCGGTTGTGATCATCGCTCAGCCGGTGCTCAAGGCGTACCTCATCCGCGACCGCCCGGGCACCACCGTGTATCGCCAACGGTTCTTCGGAGACGAAACCGACTACATGATCGACGCGTTCGACGTGAGCCCCAAGACGACGGTAGAGATCTTCCCCAACGGCGTCGCCACGGCAACCACCACGTTCACCGTGTCGATTCAGGACTATGAACGGCACGTGAGACTGACCAGCGCCGGGCAGGTGCGCATCCTCGGCGTGAGCGAGAGTTAGCAATGGTGCCGCGCCGGCTCCGTGCCATCCGGGTAGCCCGGGGAGATGCCGGCATCTCCCTGGTCGAGATCATGATCGCGCTGAGCATCCTGGCCGCGGTGCTTGTGGCCCTTGGGGGACTCATGTTCCAGGTGGCACGCCATACGCGCCAGTCGGCGGCCGCGGGATACCGCAGCGCTGCCGTCACCAGCGCGGCAGCCTGGGCACGAGGCCTGGCGTGGGACAGCCTCGATACGGCGATTGGCTGCACCACGGACACCACCGGGCTGCTCACCTACTCCAAGTGCGTCACAGTGCAGACGCTCTCCACCAATCTGAAGCGCGTCACAGTAGTCATTTCCCCCACCGGTTCACTGGTGGCACTACCTGACACGGTTGAGGTGGACCGCAACAAGCCGAGGCTCAAATCAACACTGCGAGCAAGCTGAATTCGCGGGGCTTCACGCTCGTGGAGCTGATGGTCGCCACCACCGTGATGGCGATCCTCGGCATCGCCTTGGTGCGCATGCTGATGAGCGACTCCCGGTTCGTTAGCCGGCAGGACGCCATGGTGAGCGCCCGGCAGACGGCACGCTCGGCGTTGAACGTGATGGCCGTCGAGCTGCGCATGGTTTCCGACAGCGGGCTGATGGCGGCCTCGCCCGACTCCGTGACGGTGCGAATCCCGGTGGCATTCGGGATGACCTGCCGGACGACCGCCGAGGGTACGATCGCGACCCTGGTGCCCTACGACTCGCTCACCTACGCGTCGGCGGTCGTCGCCGGCATGGCCTGGCACGACGACGCCGGGGAGTACCGCTTTCTCGCAGGGGTCAAGGCGAACCCCTCAACTGAGGAGGCCCAGTGCACGGCTGACAGCATCCGGGTCGTACCCGGTGGCGAGCTCGTTCAGATCAATCCGCCGACAGCCGTGCCGTCTGGCCGAGTATTCTACCTGTACCAACTGGTGACGTACCGCTTCGCCGCATCGGCTGAGCTCGCCGGCCGCGTGGCCCTGTGGCGCAGCGTGGGGAAGTCGAACGATGAGATTGCTGTGCCGTTCGACTCCGCCGCGGGATTCGGCTTCCTAACCGGGCCGAAGCTCTCGGTGCAAGACACGCCTCCGGCCGACCTGGAGACGGTCCGGGGACTAGAGCTCCGTCTGATCGGCATCAGCGAAAGCCCGCCCCAAGGCAGGACGGAACCCGAGCGGTTCGAGCTCGTGACGCAAGTGGCATTCACCAACAAGGCGAACTGAGCATGCAAGGCATGAGGCGCGAAGACGGGTTTGCGTTGCCGATGACGATCTTCGTCTTGGCGATGGTGACCATCATGCTCTCGGCAGTGTTCGTGCGGGTGCAGATGGACCGTCGCGTCGCCGAGTCGAGCGGCGACGTCGTGAACGCGCTGGCGGTGGCTGAGAGCGGACTACAGACCTACCTCGGCACCGTAAACTTCGATGCCTGCTATCGGGCGATCCGCCCTCTGGACGGCGATTCCACCCGCATCAACGTGAACGGCGGCTACGCCTGGGTGGTGCCGCATGTGATCCAGAAGCCGGCAGACACGCTTCTCCCGTGGAAATACGTAGTCCGCTCGACAGGGTATCTCGTCGACCCCACGCAGGGCTCTGACCCGCAGGCGGTGCGGACCGTGGCGCAGTTCGCCTACTGGCAGCGCAACAGCATGGAGGTACTGGCGGCATTCACGGCGGCAAACGGTCTCGTCCAGATGGCATCGAGCTCGGGCGCCTTCTACGGGGAAGACGTAACCGGCTGGTGGCTCCCCGGTTGCGAAGACCCGAATCTCCCGGCGCTCCGGGTACCCAACGGGCAGCGCCCGAACAACCTATCGCGATACACCCTCAACGGCACATCTCCGCGCGTGCGGGAAGGCGGCAGCGGCAAGTGGGTGGCTGATCTGACCAAGATCGACTGGGTTGAGAGCATCACCGGGGGTATCGAGCCCGATTATACCTCGTTCCCTCTGGGAAGCATGGACTTTGGTGTCACGATCATCGAGGGCGACCTGAACATCAATTTCGGATCGGGTTGGGGCATGGGCAGCGGCATCCTGATCGTGACGGAAGACTTGGACGTCAACGGCAGCTCGTGGTTCTACTGGCTTGGGGTAGTCCTGGTCGGCGGCGAGATCGAATGGGACACGTACGCCAATTACGTGCGGGGGGCGGTGGTCTCCGGCCTGTATGAGCAGACCGGCCGGAACGCCGACGTCGGCGATGTAGACGGGAACTACCTCTACGTTTACCACGACTCCTACTACGTGCGACGGGCGCTGGCCTCCCTGGCCGGATTCGCCCCCATGACGAATACCTGGATAGACAACTGGGCGAGTTACTAGGGCGGTCAGGCGGACGGGCGGACGGGTAGGAGGGGGGTCGGGCGGTTCGGCGGTCGGGCGGTCAAGGCACACACCTAGAGCGGGACGGTTCGCGGCGGTCGGTGTTGCTACATTTCACCGGAACGTCGTCTCGGATCGTCCCTGAATTGTGTCTGACGACCTCTGATGCCTCTCAGCGTGGGCGGTGCCCTGTCTACGTTACCGGCGCGCGGCCGTTTCCTTCGAGCGCTCGCTGGCCTCGCCGTTCTGTCGGGGAGCGTTGCGTGTAACCCCAACGCGCAGCCCAAGCCCGGGGAGCTCCGGGGAATCCTGCTTCCCGATCCTCTGCCCAAGATCGATTTCACCCTCGCCAACACCGCTGGCGAGCCGTTCGCCTTCCGGCAGCAGACGGACGGCTACGTCACGCTGCTGTTCTTCGGGTTCACCTACTGCCCGGACATCTGCCCGGTGCACATGGCGAATCTGGCAGCGGTGTTGCGCAAACTGCCGCTTCGGACGGCGAACAGGGTGAAGGTCGTGATGGTGAGCGTTGACCCCGACCGGGACACCCCGGAGCGGCTGCGGACCTGGCTCAACGCGTTCGATCCGTCCTTCGTGGGGCTCCGGGGGCCCATCGAGCAGGTGAACGAGATTCAACGAGCGCTGAATCTCCCGCCCGCCATCAAGCAGCAGACCAGTGAGGACGACTACACCGTCGGTCACGCCGCCCAGATCATCGCGTTCACCGGTGACAACCGGGCGCATGTGGTCTACCCGTCGGGCACCCGGCAGGCCGACTGGGCCCACGACCTCCCCCTGCTGGTGGAGGCCGACTGGCCGGCGCAGTGAAGACGACCAACTGCCTGACACTCCTGATCTCCACGCTGGCAGCATTGAGCTGTGCCAGCGGCGAGCGGGCATCGGCGCCGGTTGCCGTCGCGTCGTCGGGCGATCTCACGGTGTACCACGCCTACGCGCCCGCATCCCCGGCACCGGACGTGGCTTCCCTCTACTTCACGGTGGTCAACGACGGTGAGGCTGCGGACACGCTTCTGACCATTACCTCGCCGGCCGGGGAGGCGACACTCCACAACGTGGTGACCCAGGACGGCATCGCTCGCATGACGCCCGTGGAGGCGTTGCCGATCCCGCCCCACGGTCTCGCCCGCCTAGCACCAGGGGGCTATCACGTGATGTTCTCCAACCTCGTCCGGCCGCTGAACTTGGGCGACACCATTGCCGTGGAGCTGGCACTAGCCAGCGGTACCATGCTGCGGTTTCCGGTGCCCGTCCTCAGCTACACCGAGGTCGTCAAGCGGCTGGACCAGGGCGAGCCTTCGCGCCGATGACCTGGTGGTGCTTCGCTCAAGGAACGGCGTGGGAGTGGACCTGGCGTCCGTACCCCGGGGTGTGGTTGCTCGCCGCTCTCCTGATTGGCGGCTACGTGGCCGCGCTCCGCCGGCTCAGACCGCCGGGTGAGCCCATACCAGCCAGACGGGGCCAGATCGTCTCCTTCGTGCTGGGCGTGCTGGCGCTGTGGCTCGCCGCGGATTGGCCGGTGGGCCCCCTGGGAGCCGGTTACCTCGTCAGCGTCCACACCGGGCAGTATCTGCTGTTCGCCCTGGTGGCCCCTCCCCTGCTCATCCACGGAACTCCGGCGTGGCTGCTGCGCCTGCTGATCAAGCCCCGACCGGCATACCACACCGCCCGCTTCTTGAGCCGCCCGCTCATAGCCTTCGCGATCTTCAACGTCGTGCTGCTAGCCACGCACCTTCCCACACTGGTGGACCGGCTCACCGTCAGCCAGCTCGGATCGTTCCTGATGGACATGACGTGGCTCGCTTCCGGATTGGTGTTCTGGTGGCAGGTGCTGGGCCCCCTACCTGAGCTTCATCCCCTGTCGTACCCGGCTCGCATTCTCTTTCTCATCTTGAACGTCTTCATTCCCACGGTGCCAGCGGCGTTCCTCACCTTCGCCGACTATCCGCTCTACGCCCTGTACGAGCTTGCTCCCCGAGCGGTCAACCTCTCGGCGCGGCAGGATCAGCAACTGGCCGGGTTGATCATGAAAGTGGTCGGCGGGCTGATCATCTTCGGCACCGCGTCAGTACTGTTCTTCAAATGGCACGGTATGGAAGAGCGGGAAGAGGGGAGGATGTGAAAAAGGGGGTGGTTTGTTGTCTGTGGGTTGTGGTTTGTGGTACGTCGTCACCTGGGGGATCCTCGTGACCGGAACGAACCACTAACCACACAACCACTGACCAGGCAGGGCTGCCCCCCGCCACCTACTCCACCGTCATATACCCAACCATTCCCGCTGCCTCATGCAGCATCTCACAGGTGGGGGCGTGGCCCTGGTGGACATCCTGGGGGTGCGGGTCACCGGACTCCTGGCGTGGTGGATCTATCGGACGGTGTACCTGCTCAGACTGGTTGGCACCAAGAACAAAGTGCGTGTTCTCACGACCTTGATCCTCAACCGCCTGTTCGAGCCGGACGTGACTGGAGACTACGCCGGCGGATCGGCGGTTCGGCGGTACGAGGGAACGATGGAACGGTAGATCTCGCGACACACGTTCCGTCGTTCCAACCTTCCGTCCTACCGCCCCTCCGTGTCGTCAAACCCCGGGTACGCCACAAGACCCTCGCGCCGGAACACCGAAACCAGCTTCCCCAACCGCTGCTCGGCCGGCTCGACCGCGTCGCCGAACCGCTCGCGCAGCTGCACGGCAACCTCCCCGACGGTGCGTGTGCCGTCGAGCTGGCGCCAGGCGAAGCTCCCGACCTCATCCAAGCGGAGTCGCTTGGCCGCCAACTCGTACAGCAGCCGGTCGAGCAGCGAGCGTAGCCCTTTGCTCTCCGGTGCTGGCCGGATGACGACCACACGCTCCCCGACTTCCTCCCACTCGGCGATCCGTACCGGCACCAGCTCCAGGAGGTTCACGCCTTCGAGCTCGTCGCGTCGCCGCCTTGGCCACACCATTCTACGTCTTGAGATAACGACAACCGCCTCCCACACGGGAGGCGGCTGCCCTCGATACGCATGCCGAGGGTGCGCCCCAATCTTTGGGGCTCACCCGTTCCCTTGCCGCATCTTGTCGATGGTGAACCATGCGAGGAGGTAGAGCACGACCGGGAAGATGACGAGGCCCAGCCAGAACTGCGGTTCGGCCCCGAACGAGAGCCTCTGGAAGCCCAACAACCAGGGGAACTTCTCCGAGCCGATGAACAGGAGCGCAATCAGCACCGCCATGAGCGACTCACCCGCGATGAACCCGGATGAGAGCAGCACACCCGTGTTCTCGGCACGCTGTCGCTGCTCGTTGGAGACCTCCATTCGCTTGAGGCGCACGTCAAACAGCCATCTGAAGATCCCGCCAACGAAGATCGCGGCCGTGGAGTAGAACGGCAGATACATGCCGACAGCGATGAGCATCGGCGCCGGCGCCTTGATGAGGATCAGTCCCAGGGCGAAGAACATCCCCACGATCACCAGCGGCCACGCCATCTCGCCCCCGACGATCCCCTCCGCCATGAGCGCCATCAGCCCGGCCTGAGGGGCGGGGAGCTGCTCCGATCCTATCGTGTAGGCGCCGTGCAGCGCGATGAGCGGCAACGCCAGGATGAAGGCGGCGAAGATCACGCCGATGATCTCCCCGATCTGCATGCGCCACGGGGTGCCGCCCAGGATGTGTCCCACCTTGAGGTCCTGCATCATGTCGCCGGCGATGCCCGCCGCGCAGCAGACGACGCCCGCCACACCGAGCACACCCGCGATACCGCGTACGTCGGTCACTCCCAGCAACACCATGAGGACCGCCGCGATCAGTAGTGCGCTCAGCGTGAGCCCGGAGATCGGGTTGTTCGAGCTGCCGATCAGGGCGACCAAGTACCCCGCAACCGCCGCAAACAGGAACCCGAGGATCACCATGATGACGGTGAGCACCAACGCCCCGCCGAACGCGCGGGAGAAGTGTAGGTAGAGGAAGAACGTCGCCACCGCGCCCACCCCGACCGCGAAGAAGACCTTCTTGAGATCCAGGTCGATCTCTGTGCGCCCCAGCTCGGCTCCGACTCCCGCCAGGCCAATGTGCTTGAGCGCCTTGCCGATTCCCGCAACGAGCGACGTACGCAGATTGTACAGGGTGTAGAACGCCGCCACGATCATGGCACCTACTGCGAGGGGCCGCACCTGCCGCTCCCACACCTCCACGGCAAGGTCGGTCATACTCTGGTCGGGACCCAGAATCGCCGTGAGCCCAGGGTTCAGGAACAGCGCCAGCGGCACCAGCAGCAGCCACCCCATGAGAGCGCCGGTGAACAGCACTGCTGAGATCCGCGTTCCCACGATGAAGCCCACGCCCATGAGCATGGGGGATGCCTTCGGGCTCGTGAGCAGCAATCCGCCCGCGTACTCGAAGCGTTGCCCGAGCAGCTCGACGCTGGAGGTCCCGAACTCGTAGAACCTGCGACTGTACTCCTCGACGAACTGGATGCCCCTCAAGTTCTTGATGAGCTCCCAGAACGCCGCGAAGCCCATGGCTGCGAATAGGAACTTGGCGCCGGTCTGGCCGCCTTGGCCGGCCTTCACGATCTCCGCCGCGGCAACGCTCTCGGGAAACGGGAGGTCCGCCTCGACCACCAGAGTCCGGCGTAGCACGATCACGAAGAGCACGCCCAACGTGCCGCCGATCAACATGATCGCGGTGCTCTCGACGTAGCGCAGCTCGTCCCACGCTCCGCTCAGCACGAAGGCCGGGATGGTGAAGATGGCACCCGCCACCAGCGCCTCCCCCACCGATGCCGTGGTCCGGGCGATGTTCTCCTCGAGGATCGTGCCCCCAAAGCCCCGAAGCACCGCCATGGCCACGACGGCCGCCGGGAAGGTGGCCGCCACGGTCAGTCCCGCCGTCATGCCCACGTACGCGTTCGCCGCCCCCAGCGCTACCGCCATCAGCGCACCCAGCACCACTGCTTTGATGGTGAGCTCGGGCATGCTCTCAGAAGCCGGAACGAAAGGCTTGAACTCTTTGTCTGGCATCGGGTTTCCCCAGATTGTGGGTCAGAACTCCGCGGATTCTAGCAGCCGCCTCACCCGGCTGTCAAACCGCCGGGATCGCCTGCCCGGAGTACGCGGGTGCGGTGCCCTCGTGCCAGCGGTGTGGTGGTTATAGAATACTCCTCCTGCGAGGAGGGAAAATGACATTCGTTGACACGTTGGAACCGAAGGCGGTGTGGCAGCATTTCGATCAGATCCTCATGATCCCCCGTGGCTCGAAAGAAGAAGACAAGATACGCCAGCACGTCATCAGCGTCGCTGAGAGGGCCGGTCTCGCACAGCAGACCGACGAGGCCGGGAACCTGGTGGTTCGCAAACCGGGGACCAAAGGACACGAGAAAGCTCCCGTTACCATCCTCCAGAGCCATCTGGACATGGTGAACGAGAAGAACTCGGACGTGGAGCACGACTTCTCGAAAGACCCCATCAAGCCGCGCCGCGATGGCGACTACCTCACAGCCTCGGGAACCACGCTGGGCTCAGACAACGGGATCGGTGTAGCCTCCATGCTAGCCATCATGGAAGCCAAGGATCTGACCCACGGCCCCCTGGAGCTGCTGTTCACCATCGACGAAGAGACAGGGCTCGTCGGCGCCTCCGGCCTGGCGGGGGACATGCTGCAGGGTCGGCGGCTCATCAACCTGGACTCGGAAGAAGAAGGGGCGCTCTACGTGGGCTGTGCTGGCGGTGCCGACAGCACGCTCACGCTCCCCCTCGGCTCGACGCCTACGCCCTCGGGGTGTACAGCACTGCGGACCCGATTCCACGGCCTCAAGGGCGGTCACTCCGGAGTAGACATCCACCTCCAGCGGGGCAATGCGGTGAAGCTCCTTGCCCGGGCACTGTTCGCCGTCTCGCCCCGCGCGCCGTTCCACCTGGCGGCCATTGAGGGTGGCAACAAGCACAACGCCATCCCCCGAGAAGCCTTCGCCACGGCGGTAGTGGGTGAGACCGAGAAGGACGCCTTCGGTGCCGCGCTGAACGAGGAGTTCTCCGCAATCCGACAGGAGTTCCGGCCCGCAGATCCGGAGATGCAGCTGGAAGTCGCCGACGCGGAGATGCCCGGGGAAGTGTGGGACCACGCCAGTGCCGAAACCGCTCTCCGGCTGCTCACGGGGTTGCCTCACGGAGTCCTGGCGATGAGCTACGACATTCCCGATCTGGTGGAGACCAGCACCAACCTGGCCACGGTGCGGCAGCGGGATAACTCCCTGGTGATCGGCATGAGCAGTCGGTCCTCCGTCGACACAGCCCTCGCGGCCCTGCGGCAGAGGATTCGGGCAACCGCCACGCTCGCCGGCGCCGCCGTGGAGGAGGGGAGCGGGTACCCCGGCTGGAAGCCCAATCTCGACTCCCATCTGCTCAAGGTGTTGAAGGACGTCTACGCGCGAGAGTTGGGCCGGGAACCAGAGATCAAGGCCATTCACGCCGGGCTCGAATGTGGTATCATCGGTGAGAAGGTCCCCGGGACCGACATGATCTCCATGGGTCCACAGATCGAGTTTCCCCATTCGCCGGACGAGCGGGTGAAGATCGACTCAGTGGGTGAGTTCTACAGCCTGCTCACGACGACGCTCGAGGTGCTGGCGGCGGCAAGCTAGTAGGTAGGCGTCTTTCTCGCCCAGACTGATCCGCGTTCGTTGGTCGATCAATCCGCGGCAGAGAGGATTGCGCATTGTCATGGTCATGAGAGCTACTTCCCTGGACTTCCTCAAGCGGCTGCTCGATAGCCCCGGCCCCTCCGGCTTCGAGACCGCACCGGCCGTCATGTGGCGCCACGAGGCCGAGGGGTTCGCCGACGAGGTCTCGGCAGACGTGTCAGGCAACTCCGTCGCAGCGCTCAATCCGGGGGGCAGCCCTCGGATCATGCTGGCCGGACACATCGACGAGATCGGCCTGATGATCGTCCACGTGGACGATGAGGGTTTCCTGTACTTCTCGACCATCGGTGGCTGGGACCCTCAGGTCTTGGTCGGCCAACGGGTGCTGATCGTGACGAAGAAGGGGCCCATCGACGGGGTGATCGGCAAGAAGGCCATTCATCTCATCAAGTCGGAGGACCAGGATCGCGTCACCAAGCCCGCCGAACTGTGGATCGACATCGGGGCGAAGAACAAGGCCGACGCCCTCAAACGGGTGCGCATAGGCGACCCGGGGGTCCTGGCGGCGCAGGCGGTGCAATTGCCCAACGGACGCATCGTGTCCCGCAGCATCGACAATCGGATCGGCGCGTTCGTCGTGTTGGAGGCACTACGCAGCCTGGCGCGGCGGAAGCCGAGGGCGGCGGTCTTCGCGGTGGCGACGACGCAGGAGGAGATCGCCTGGACCGGGGGCGGCGCCCGCACCAGCGCCGTCGGCCTGAATCCGGACGCGGCAGCAGTCGTGGACGTGATTCACGCAACGGATCACCCCAACGTCGAGAAGAAGGAGCACGGTGACTTCAAGCTGGGCGCCGGTCCCGTGCTGTCCCGGGGATCGGCGGTGAACCCAGTGGTCTTCGAGCTGCTGGTGGAAACCGCCGAAAAGCAGCGTATTCCCTATGCCATCGCTGCGGCACCCCGGGACACGGGCACCGACGCAGACGCGATCTATACCGCGTTGCGGGGCATCCCAACCGGGCTGGTCTCGGTGCCGAACCGCTACATGCACAGCCCCAACGAGATGGTCGACATAGCCGACCTCGAGCGAGCCTCGAAGCTGCTGGCGGCATTCGCGCGGCGGGTGACGGCGAAGACGGACTTCACGCCCCGATGACCGGGTCCTAGCTCCTCGGGGCTGGGTCCTAGGGATCGCCCCCAGCGGACGGCGGGTATCCGTCAGCAATCCCTAACACCCAGGACCCAAGACCGAACACCCAGGACGCAACACCTCACCCCGCATCAGGGTTAAGTTTGGGGTTCACCTGACACAGGTGGCCCTGCCCCGCCAGCCCACCCCGGCGGCAGGGGCGGCAGATGAAGAAAGGGTGGGCAGGAGGGGCAGTTGGGGCAGAAAAGACACGACACCAACCCCGGGACAGTTCGATGACACTAGCGCAGTTGATCAGCAGGTTTGTCACCGCAGGAATCCTTGTCCTTGCCGGGACACAAACCCTCACGGCCCAGTCGACCCCTGACAGCGCTACTGCGGCGCGGGTGCTCGCCGACGTCGCCTACTTAGCCGACGACGCCCGTGAGGGTCGTGGCGTGGGAACGGCCGGCCTGGACTCGGCGGCGGCGTATGTCGCGGCGCAGTTTGCCAAGGCCGGTCTCCGGCCGGCGGGCACGGACGGTTACTTCCAGCCCTTCGTGATCGACTCAACCGCCCCGGGTGCCGCGCATGCGGGGCTCGGCGGCAAGGCGGTGAAGAATGTCGTGGGACTGCTACCCGGGCGTGGTGCCCTCGCCGGGCAAGTTGTGGTGCTCGGTGCACACTACGACCACCTGGGGCTCGGCGGCCCCGGGAGCCTGGATCCCGACAGCGTGGGTGTGGTCCACAACGGCGCTGATGACAACGCTTCAGGGACGGCGGCGCTCCTCGAAGCCGCCCGCATCATCGCGGCACGAGAGGAGCAGCATCACCGCACATTCGTCTTCGTTGCCTTCACTGCCGAAGAACTGGGGACGATCGGCTCCTCGTACTACGTACGGAATCCCGCACGGGCCAATCGCGCGACCTACGCCATGATCAACTTCGACATGGTGGGACGGCTGAGGAACGACTCCCTGCTGGTGATCGGCACAGGATCCGCTGAGGAATTCAGCGGCTTGCTCGATTCTCTGAACGCGGACCACGGATTCAGCCTCACGAAGACGGAGGATCCGTGGGGTCCCAGCGATCAGACGTCGTTCTATGGCGACAAGATCCCGGTCGTTCACTTCTTCACCAATACTCACACCGACTACCACCGCACCACGGACGACTGGGACAAGATCAACGCCGAGGGGGTCGTCCGCATCGCGAGTTTCGCGGCAGATTTCGCGTTCGCCCTCGCGATGCGCCGCAACCAGTTGGCCTTCGTGGACGTCCCACGGCCGCCCCCACCAACCCGGGGCGGTGGCTACGGCGCCTATCTCGGCACCATTCCGGACATGAGTGGGTCGCCAGGCGGCGTCCGGCTGACCGGGGTGCGGGCTGGTAGCCCGGCTGAGAAGGCAGGGATTGCGAGCGGCGACATCATCGTGCAGATCGGCGATCACGAGGTGAAGAACCTGTACCACATGACCGACGCCCTCAGGGCCCACAAGCCGGGCGATGTCGTGAAGGTCGTCGTGCTGCGGGGGGACGAGCGGCTCGAACTGACGGCCACGCTGGGGAGACGGGGTGGCTGAGGCAGTCCTGAACGCTGATCCCATCGTGCGCGCACTACAGGCAGCGTTTTGCCGGGATGCCCCTCGGCAGGAACTCCTGGAACTCGTAACCCGGAAGATGCGGCAGGCCGGCCCACCGTACACCGGCGTATACCTCTACATGCTCCACGGCGACGAGCTCGTGCTCGAAGCGTTCGACGGCCGGCCCACCGACCTCACGCGCGTGGCGCTTGGCACCGGCGTCTGCGGGCGAGCCGTGGCGGAGCAACGTGACCTCAACATACCGGACGTGTCGGTCGTCGAGGACTACCTCGCTTGCAGTGCTGAAACCCAGTCCGAGCTCGTCGTGCTCATTCGCCGCCACGACGAGATCCTGGGAGAGATCGACATCGACAGCGATGTCCTAGCCGGCTTCGACGATGCCGAGGAGCGCGCCGTGAGAGAAGTGGCCGACGCACTGGCCACCCTCCTGTGATTTCCGACCCAGACGATCTGACCGCCACAGAAGCAGCCGTTACGGTCAACGGCGTGAGCCTCCACGTCCGATTCGTCGGTGAGGGTCCGGACGTGGTCGTGTTGCACGGCGGCCCGGGCGCCCATCACGACTATCTCCTCCCCCAGTTTGACGCTCTGGCGAACGGGCGATGCCTGCGGTACTACGATCAGCGGGGCGGCGGTCGGTCCCCCGTCGCCCGGGGCGTGCCCGTGGGCTGGCGGGAGCACGTAGCGGATCTGAACGCGCTCGTAGATCTGTGGGGGTTGGCCCCCGTCACGCTCCTGGGGTACTCCTGGGGTGGACTCCTAGCGCTGTTGTACGCCGCCACGTATCCGGATCGGGTCGGACGTCTGGCCCTCGTGTCGCCCGCACCTCTCACCCCAGAGCATCGAGCCGAATTCGAGCGCCGCATCACCGAGCGGCTGGCACACCCGCGCGTGGTGGAAGCCCGGGAGGCCCTCAGGCGATCCAACCTGCGCCACCAGGACTCCGGCGCGTACCGCCAACGGGCATTCGAGCTGTCGGTGGCGGGTTACTTCAGAAACCCGGATCGGGCACGGGACCTCACACCGTTCCGCGTCACGGGCCGCACGCAGCGGGCGGTGTGGGAGAGTATCGGCGCTTCCGACCTGCGCGAGGAACTCGCCCAACTCGAAGAGCTCTGCATACCGGCGCTGGTGATCCACGGACGGCACGACCCTATTCCCCTCGCCACCGCCCAACACGTGTCGCAGCTCCTCGGTGCCCGCCTCGACGTATTCGAGAACTCCGGTCACGTGCCGCACGTGGAGGAGCACGAGGACTTCGTGGAGATCCTGGACGAGTTCCTTCCCAAGCGCCAGTGACCCGACTCGACCCTTTCGACTACGCGTTTGCCCAGCTGGCTGAGACCCGGTTTGCCAAGATCCGCGAGGAGACGTCCGAGGCACCGAGACACACCACAGACCGAGCGCGGTTTGCTGCGCTCCCCTCGGTGCAGCACATTCTGGCGGATGTCGAGGCGCCGGACGTCATCGAGGCGAATCCAACAGCGGCAGATGAATACCTCTCAGCGCTCTACGTAGCCTACCGCTTCTGGGATGCCGGGTGTCCCGTCTTCACCGTTGCCCGCAAGGGCCTGGAGGAGGCGCTCGCATCGGAACGAACCGGTAGCGCACCATCGGTTCCCGGTGGTGCCTGCTACCTCCGATTCCCGGAGCGGTGGTGCTGGGCGCAGATCGGGCCGGCGGAACCTCACGAACCCCTCGACGGCTTGTTTCTGGCGGCTTCGCCTGACAACCGGGAGATCACCATCGTGGCGGTCCTCGGTCTGCGCTCGGACCGACCCGGGTTCAGCCAAGTCACGGTGACGGCGGCGCCGGAGGATTTCGCCGCGGCACGCCAGGAAGCCCGCACGCCACTATTCGCGCCAGTCCTCGACGGTGGGGAAGCCGCCGGGCTCAAGTCGGTGGTGACGACGGCGGAGGTGCTGCAGCTTGCGGAGATGGGACTGGCGGCGGTGGGATACTAGATGTCGATGGCGAAGGCAATTCGCAGTTCGAGGGTGCCAACCGCGGGTGACGAGCAGGCCGGCGTCCCACGAATCGCGAACTGCGAATTGCGAGCTGCGGATTGCATATCGCTCTATGGATAAGAAATCCGTCGCAAGCGCGCTGGAAGAAATCGCCGCCTGCCTCGAACTGAAGGGGGAGGATCGGTTCCGCGTGCGGGCTTATGAGACGGCGGCTCGCGCGATAGCGGGTTACGAGGGCGATCTCCGCGAGGCACTGCACACTGGGGAGCTGGCACAGCTCAAGGGTATCGGTCCCGCCACCTTGGAGGTCGTGTCCGAGGTCCTGAAGACCGGTCGGAGCCGCACCTTGCAGACGCTGCGGGACCAGGTGCCCTCCGGACTGGTAGAGATGCTCCAGATCTCGGGACTCGGAGTGGCCAAGGTTCGTCAGATCCACGAAACGTTGCTCATCGACTCCCTGGACGAGCTGGAAGAGGCGGCCCGCAACGGGACACTGTCAAAGCTCCCTCGATTTGGTCCAAAGACCGCAGAGAAGATCCTCAAAGGAATTCAGTTCGTCCGACAGGTGCGCGAGTTTCGACTGCTACACCACGCGCGCCAGGAGGCCGCCGCGTTGGCCGGCGTCCTCGAGGGCATGCCAGGTGTCACCCGCGTCGCAACCGCGGGGAGCGTGCGTCGGGGGCGGGAGGTGATCCGAGATCTGGATTTCGTGGTGGCGCTGGAGGGCAAGCCCTCGGCGCTCGTCGAGCGGTTGGGCACCGCTCCCGGCGTGCGAGAGTTCGTGCACGAGAGCGATCGGGTTCTGACGCTGCGGTTCGCAGGCGGCACGGTGGCCGATGTCTACTGGACGAGCGAACGCGGTTTCGGCTATCAACTTCTCCGTGCGACGGGCAACGACGACCATCTCGCGAGCCTCAAGGTGCGGGCGGAGGAGCAAGGGCTCACCTGGGGGGACTGCGACCTCTCCCGGGAGGGGGAAATCGTCTCCACCCCGTCAGAAGAGGATATCTATCACGCCGTCGGGCTACCGTTCATCGTGCCAGAGCTGCGGGAGGGGAAGGGGGAAGTAGAGACAGCGGCGGCCGGCCGGCTGCCTCAGTTGATCGAGACGGCTGACATCCGAGGGTTCCTCCACTGTCACTCCAACTACTCCGATGGGCGGAGCACGGTGCGCGAATGGGCCGAGGCATGCCAGTTGGAGGGCTACGAGTACCTCGGTATCACCGATCACAGCTTGGCGGCGGCGTACGCCGGAGGCATCACTCTAGACCAGATTTGCGAGCAACACGCTGAGATCGACGCCGTCAACCAGGAGCTAGCGGATCTCCGAGTCCTCAAGGGGGTCGAGGCGGACATCCTCACGGACGGATCCCTTGACTACACTCCCCAGGTGCGTGCCTCGTTCGATTTCATCATCGCCTCGGTGCACAGCACGTTCGGCATGACCGAGCGCAAGATGACCGAACGCATTCTCAAAGCCATGGATGATCCTTCCATGGCTATCCTGGGCCACCCGACGGGACGGCTCCTGTTGTCACGCGACCCTTATCCACTGGATCTGGGAGCCGTCTTCACGAAGGCGGCCGACTGCGGCATAGCGGTGGAGATCAACGCCGATCCTCAGCGGCTGGATCTCGATTGGCAGGTCGTGAGGCAGGCCGCTGAACTGGGGGTGACCATATCCATCGGAGCCGACGCTCACAGTGTCGCAGCGCTGAGCAACATGGAACTCGGCGTGACCGTCGCTCGGAAGGGATGGCTCACGAAGGGGCAGGTTATCAATTCGCGGCCGCTCGAAGGATTCCTGGAGTACGTCGAGCGGCGGAGGTCACGGAATTGAAGCGCACGAACGTGAAACGCGGTGGCATCAAGAACGCCAGAGACCGCATCAAGCCCATCATCAGGAAGCTCAAGCAGCAGTATCCCGAAGCCCGGACCGCTCTGCGCCACCGCAATCCCCTGCAATTGTTGGTGGCCACGATCCTCAGCGCCCAATGCACCGACGAGCGCGTCAACATGGTCACCAGGGATCTGTTCCAGAAGTACCGCAGCGCAGCCGACTACGCGAACGCGAATCCAGAGATGTTCGAGCAGGAGATCAAGTCCACCGGCTTCTTCCGCAGCAAGACCAGGTCAATATTGGGTATGGCCCAGGCACTGGTCGAACAGCATGACGGCAAAGTACCCAACAAGATGGGCGAGCTCGTGAAGCTCCCCGGCGTCGGGCGGAAGACGGCCAACGTCGTGCTGGGAAGCGCCTTTGGCATCGACGAGGGAATCGTGGTCGATACTCACGTCAAGCGCATCGCCAACCGCCTCAAGCTCACGACCAAGAACGATCCTGAGAAGATCGAACAGGACCTGATGAAGTTGGTACCCAAGTCGGACTGGACCCCATTCTCCCATATGCTCATCCACCACGGCCGGGCGATCTGCGTAGCCCGGAAACCGAAATGCGAGATCTGTCCGGTGGCCGATCTCTGCCCGTCGGCGAAATGACGACCGAGCGACGGAACGACGGAAGGATGGAACCACGGAACGGTAAGCCGATCGCACCTAGCCGCGTTCCGTCGTTCCGCCGTTCCGACGTTCCGTCCAGCGGTCCCCAACCCACCACATCACCACCCTGGCGGTCCGGCGGCCGGTCACGGCACCCATATCCGACCGCCTGTCCGCCGATCCGCCTGTGCGGGGAGCGGCGGGTGCGGGGAACCGCCGAGTAGGGGCTTTGACGTGGCGGCCCTGCCCCCCATCGACACCGAGCGACTCATCGCCGACCGCCGCGACTTCCACATGCACCCCGAGCTGGGCTATCAGGAGGTGCGGACGGCGGAGCGGGTGGCGCAACGGCTCCGTGAGCTAGGCTACGAGGTCCGGACGGGAGTCGGGAAGACGGGAGTCATTGGTGTGCGACGGAAGGACGGAACGGTGGAACGACGCAAGGAACAAGCACGGCGCACCCGTTCCGACCTTCCGCCGTTCCCACGTTCCGTCCTACTCCGCGCCGATATGGACGCGCTCGCCGTCACGGAGGCGAACGACCTGTCGTTCCGGTCTACCACCGACGGCGTGATGCACGCCTGCGGGCACGACGGGCACATCGCGGTGGGGCTCTCGGTCGCCCAGCGCCTCGCCACGGCGGATCCGCCCGGAGCAATCAAGCTGGTGTTCCAGCCCGCTGAGGAGGGCGGCAAAGGCGCCGTCGCGGTGATCGACGACGGAGCGTTGGAGCAGCCATCCCCAGATGCAGCCTTCGGCATGCACCTGTGGAGCGACCTGCCGACGGGGGTCATCGCCATCGCCCCTGGCGCGGTCTTCGCTTCGGTGGATCTGCTCGAGATCACCGTGACCGGACGCGGGGGGCACGCTGCCATGCCACACCTCGCGATCGACCCCGTGGTCGTCGCGGCCCATCTCGTCACCGCACTCCAAACCGTCATTTCTCGACGGCGTGACCCGACGCACAGTGCCGTATTGAGCGTGACGGCAATCCACGGCGGCACCACACACAACGTCATTCCGGACCGGGCGACCCTCTTGGGCACCGTCCGTACGTACGGCGGGGAGTTCTTCGACAACGCGCCCACGCTCATCGAAGAAGTGGCACGAGGGGTTGCCCGCACCTTCGGGGCCAGCGCCAAGGTGAAGTACGAGCGTCTGTGCCCACCGACGGTGAACGACGGATCCATGGCGGCGCTCATGGCGAGTGTCGCCGAAGGTATCGTCGGCGCCGGGAACGTCGTGCCCGACTACCGCACGATGGCTGGGGAAGACATGGCGTTCTTCCTGGAGCGGGTACCCGGCTGCTACGCCTTCGTCGGGTGCAGGAACCCGGCGAAAGGCGCCGACCACCCACACCACTCACCCCACTTCAATATCGACGAGGATGCGCTGACGATCGCGGTGGAACTGTTGAGCCAGACGGCGCTTCGTTTCCTCACGAGCGGGATGTGAGGGGCACTGGCACCCTTCCCTCCACCAAGTCGGCAGACCATGATTGCATGATGACCTCCCGCCTGGCCCTGGAGCAGTCTTCGTACCTCCGATCAGCCAAAGACCAACCGGTTCAGTGGTACCCCTGGGGGCGCGACGCCTTCGAGCGCGCTCGCAACGAGAACAAGCCGATCCTGTTGGATATCGGCGCTGTTTGGTGCCACTGGTGCCACGTGATGGATCACGAGTCGTACGACGATCCCAACGTTGCCGCGATCTTGAACCGTGATTTCATCTGCATCAAGGTCGATCGGGACGAGCGACCGGACGTGGACGCCCGCTACCAGCGCGCGGTCCAGGCCCTCACCGGCCAGGGGGGATGGCCGCTCACGGCGTTTCTCACACCCACCGGCGAGGTGTTCTACGGCGGCACCTACTTCCCGCCGGATGGGAAGTACGGCCGGCCCGGCTTCGTTACCATCTTGACGGAACTCGGCCGGATGTATCGGGACGATCCGGAGCGAGTAGCCAAGCAGGCCGGCGAGATCTCACAGCATCTGCGCACTGTCGAGGCCGAGCCTCAGCGAGGCCAGCTTACCACGCAGATCCTGACCCAGACGGCCGATGCGATGGCCCGCCAGTTCGACTTCCGCCACGGCGGCTTCGGTTCCCAGCCGAAGTTTCCGCACCCCGGGGCATGCGAATTCCTGCTGGCTCGCTGGTTCGACACGAGAGAAGCGTGGCCGCGGGAGATTGTCGACCGCACCCTCGTCGGCATGGCCCGTGGTGGAATCCGCGACCACCTGGGCGGGGGCTTTCACCGGTATTCGGTAGACGCGCGCTGGATCGTGCCGCACTTCGAAAAGATGGCGTACGACAACTCGGAGTTGCTGCGGGTCTATATCCATGCCGCGACTGCCCCTCCTCCCCCGGGGGAGCGGGGGCAGACGGGGGAGGAGGTAGAGACACGCCAACTCTATTCCGAGGTGATCAAGGGAATCGTGGGCTGGGTGGAAGAGTCCATGTCCGACCCATCGGGCGGCTACTACGCATCCCAGGACGCGGACGTGGGTCCGGGCGACGACGGGGACTACTTCACGTGGACGCCGGACGAAGTCCGGGCCGTCACGGAACGGGACGAGTTCGAGGTCCTGGCACGCTACTACGACGTCGACGAAGCGGGAGAGATGCACCACAACCCGCAGAAGAACGTCCTTTGGCTGAAACAGTCCACCGCGCAAATTGCGGCCGCGCTGAGCAGCAGTCCGGAGGAAGTCGAGTGGTTGTTGGCGATGGGACGTGAAAAGCTGCGGGCTGCCCGCCAGAGACGCCCCCCGCCATTCGTGGACCAGAGGCTGTACGTCAGTTGGAATGGCATGATGGTGTCGGCCATGATCGAGGCCGCCGCTTTCCTGAACCGTCCCGAGCTGGAGGAGCACGCCATCCGCACTCTCGAGCGGCTGCTTCGGGACGCTGCCGAACCCGAGCTCTCCGCCGGGATGCGCCGCGCACCGGGAAGCTCTGTAAGGGGCATTCTCGAAGACCAGGTCTTCACCGCCCATGCCGCCATGGACGCCTACGAGGCCACTGGAAGCCCAGAATGGCTCCGGCGCTCAGCGGCGCTGATGGAGGTCGTGTGGCGGGATTACCGGGCTGACGACGGTGGCCTGCTTGACATCGCCCGTGGGCGGGGAGGGGAAGGCTTCCTCGAACAGGAAATGAAGCCGGCACAGGACTCACCAACGCCTTCGCCCAACGGGGTCGCGGCCATTGTGCTGAGCCGCCTTGCCGAGCACACTGGAGAGGCTCGCTGGCGAGAGCGCCGCGATGAACTGCTGGAGGCATTCGCTGGGTCCGCCGCGGGGCTATCCCTGTACGGAGCAACGCTGCTGAGGGCGATCGACTGGGCTCTCCTGCCACCGACGCACGTGGTGGTGGTCGGCCGGGATGACGAGCGAACCGCGGAGCTGCGCCGCGCGGCCCGTCGCGTGTACCGGCCAAGGAAGGTTGTGAAATGGCTGACGCCCGATGCGCCAACCGACACCCTGGCGCAACCAGTCAAGGCCATGCTCGATGGCAACGCGCCACGGGCCTACGTGTGCGCCGGCGCCCAGTGCGCCGCACCCGTGGCATCTCCCGAAGAGCTAGCCGAGACGCTGCGGACGTTTGCGGTGGCGACGTGACGGACGGGCGGAACGACGGAACGACGGAAGGACGGAAGGACGGACGGAACGAGAGATTCCTCGGTCTGCCTTCCGAACCGACCTTCCGTCGGGGCGGCGACCGCCCGAATGTGCGGTAGGCCCGCAGGAGGAAGGAGCAAGGGATGAACATCGATCTCGCCGTCGCGTGCGACTATGCCGTCATCGACCGGTACGGGAAGCTCTCTGTCCTCGGCATCTTCTCCCATATCTGGGTGGCCAAGTTCCCCGCGGTACATCCCCGGCTCCACCTGGTCTTGCACCTCAAGGGGCGCCGCACCGAAATCGGCGATCACAGGGTGCGCATCTGTCTCCGGGATCAGGCGGGCGACGAGATCATCAGGGGAGATGGGACGGTGTCCTTCGCCGAGCCCCCCGCCGGCGTGCTGGAGATCGCGGCCGGCTGCATCCTGGTGTTCGACGTCCCGTTCCGCACAGCGGGGGAGTACTGCTTCGAGATCACGGTGGACGACGATCTCAAGACGGAGATCCCCATCACCGTGGCCCAGGGTCCTAGTTCACGCGCGCCTGAAGTCTCCGAATCGCTGTGACCAACTGGGGATCCTCCGGACGCTTCTCGGCTGCCTGGGACAGTTCCGCCAAGGCCTCCAGCAGCTGCCCACGGGATTCATAGATCCGCGCCAGATTCATATGCGGGAACTGGGGCGCATCGTAGCGCGGCGCCTCTGTCGCACGCTTGAACCAGGGGATGGCCTCGTCCTTGCGGCCGAGCTCGACGAGGTACGCCCCGATGTCGTTGTAAGGATTGCCAAACGCGGGATCTACGGCGATAGCACGCTTGCACTCGGTGATGGCCTCGGCATAACGCTTCTGCATCCCGTAGACCCACCCCAGGAAGGTGTGGGCTTCCGCCGTCGGATATTCCGCGATCGACGCCTGATAAAGGCGGATAGCATCCTCCAACTCACCGCTCCGCTGGCACGCGTATGCGCGCTCGAAGAGCTTCAGCGCCGACCTGCGTTCACCCATATTCCATCTCAGGATACCAACACAGCGCTCTGAGTGACAATCGCACGGCAGACATACTGGCTCGCTGCCTGTGCAGCGATCGTGCTGGCCGGTCTCGTATTTGAGATCGACGGCTACCCCCTGCTCGATCCCGACGAGGGGCGCAACGCCGAAATCGCTCGGGAGATGGCAGCGACCAACGACTACGTATTGCCCAGGCTGAACAGCCTGCCCTACCTGGACAAACCGGTGCTGTACTTCGCTGCCGGGGCCCTCGCGATGGAGGTGCTGGGTCCCTCGGTGCTGGCGGCACGCCTCCCCTCCCTGATCTTCACCCTCGCGACGCTGGCGCTCTTGGCGTGGTTCGCGGCTCACCTCTACGGACGCGACGGTGCCTGGACAGCCACCATCGCCGCAGCTGCCACACCGTTCACCTTGGCCTACGCCAGGACGGTGATCCCCGATAGCGCGCTGACGTGCTTCGTGACAGCCGCATCAGTGGGGTTCTATATGGCGGTGGACAGGCAGGTCGGCGGGTCGGCGGGTCGGCGGATCGGCGGATCGGGGGATCGGCGAGTCGGCGGCTCGGCGGATCGCGGGGTCGGCGGACCGCCGGACCGCCGGGGAGGAGCGGGGAGCGGCGGCGGACCGCCGGGGGCGGAGCCGGCGGGGATGGGCGGGAACGCCCGGGGAGGGGGAGATGGGAGAGCGGCTTGGTGGCGCGCACTCGCCTGGAGCGCCATTGGGCTGGGGGTGCTCACCAAAGGCCCCATCGCTCTCGGGCTACCCCTCATGGTGGCCATCCCCTACGCCATTTGGCGACGCAGAGGGCGCGCGCTGGTAGATCCCATCGCGCTGCTGCTGTTCGCCGCCATCATCCTCCCGTGGGCCTTTGCGATATCACGCGAGGCACCGGGATTCCTACGGTATGCTCTCCTTACTGAGACGGCAGGCCGCCTCACCACCAGCGAGCTCGGCCGAACGGGTCCCATCTGGTATTTCCTGCTGATTCTTCCCGCGGCGGCGCTGCCGTGGTCGGTGGTTGCTCTCGCCGCGTGGCGGGCGGTCAGGCGGTCGGGCGGTCATCACGACGGAACGGTGGAACGATGGAACGACGGAACGTGGCCGGATAGGCGAATCGTCTTCCTCCTGCTATGGATTCTCGTGCCGCTCCTGTTCTTCACCCTCTCCCAGTCCAAGCGCCCCCAGTATGTGCTCCCGCTCATACCGGCGGTGGGACTCCTTGTCGCCGCCGTGTGGCACGACGCACGTGGTCGATTCCCGGGGGTCCGACCGGCCGCCGTATTCCTCGGCGCGGTCGGGCTCTTCTTTATCCTGGGGCGTAATGCCATCCCCGGTCTGGTGCCTGCGAGTACGGCCGTGGCAGCAGCGATTCCCAAGACAGCCGTGGCGCTGGGGGTCGTATGCCTCGTGTCCGCAGCAGTGGCCTTCGCGGCCGCCGGGCGCCGAGAGATTGCACTCATCGGGCTTTGCCTGCCGGTGGCCGCCATCCCCTTCGCGAGCCGCGATCTCATGGACGCCATCGGCGCCGACCGCTCCGCGGTGGAAGTGGCTCGGGTGCTGGACGACGTGGCCGGTGCGGAGACTCAAGTGATCGCCGTGCAAGCATTTCCACTTTCCCTGCCCTTCTATCTGCGCCGCACGCTGATCGTCTCAACCGCCGACGGCTCCGAACTGACCAGCAACTACCTCGTGCGGCACTTCCGCGCATGGGCGCACAGGCCGGGCTCCCCGCTCCGCTCCCTTGATTGGTGGCGCGAGGCGCTCATCCAATGCGACCACCCCCGGGTATTCGTGGTCCGCGCCGACGACCGAGCCGCCCGCGAGCTGCTCAGTGAGCAGCTCGCGCTCCTGGTCGAGACCCGAAAGCACGCGGCATACGGGCCCTGCGGCATCAGTGGTCTCGCGTCCTCACCCAGCGTGACTCCCAATCGGCCTCCGTCAAGCTGACATGTGCGGCATCTACGGGATGGTCGCCCTGAGGTCAGCTCCGCTCCACGCGCCCGAGCTGCTGGAGCAAATGGGGCGGAGGCTGCGGCACCGGGGCCCCGACGATCGGCGCGTCATGACGCGCCCCGACGCGGCTATGGGCGCCGAGCGTCTCCGCATCGTCGATCCCGGTCCGCAGGGGGCACAACCCTGCACCGACCCGGCATCCCGCATCTGGCTCAGCTGTAACGGCGAGATCTACGGGGCGGCGGCGCTACGGAGACGGTACGCCGACTACCCGTACCAGTCTCGTACGGATGTCGAGCCCCTCGTGCCTCTTTTCCTTCACAAGGGACCCGCCGGACTGGCGGAGCTCGACGGGATGTTCGCCATCGCCATCTGGGACACCTGCGAGCGCCGGCTGGTGTTGGCTCGGGATCGGGCAGGCGAGAAGCCGCTGTTCTATACCCGCGCTAACGGAGAGGTGTGGTTCGCCTCCGAGATTCAAGCACTGCTGCAGCTTCCCGCCGCCTCCAGCGAGTTGGACCCCTTTGGGTTGGCCGACCTCCTCGAGCTGGGCTACGTGCTCGAACCGCGCACGATGTTTGGGCACATCCGCAAGGTGGAGGCGGGGACGATCGTCGAACTCACCGAGCGGGGGCAGCAGGTGCATCGGTATTGGAATCCGGGGGCCATAGTCACCGAACCCCGGTCGGAGCTGGAGGCCGAGCGACACCTGGCGGCTCTGCTCGAGGGGGCCGTGCGAAAGCAAGTCGTCGCCGACGTTCCCGTCGGCGTCTTCACCAGCGGGGGCGTTGACTCGGCGCTCCTCACTACCCTCGCGCGCCGAGCAGTGCACCCCGAGGTGCTGCACACTTTCACCGCAACCTTCGCCGAGCCCTTGTACGACGAAGCTCCGCACGCGGCATCGGTGGCGCGGGCGCTGGGGACGAAACACGTCGAAGTCCCCGTCGACGAGCGCGCGCTGGGTGAGGCGTTCGCGACCGTCGCCGACCGTGTCGCTGAGCCCATTGCGGATCCGGCGATTCTACCTACTTACATCCTGGCCCGGACGGCGCGGGACCACGTCGGGGTCGTCCTGAGCGGCGAAGGCGCTGACGAGCTGTTCGGTGGATACCCCACCTACGTTGGCCACCAGTTGGCGCCGTGGTTCAACGCCCTCCCACCGGTGGTGCGCCGAACGGTGAGGAGGCTGGCGAGCTTGCTCCCACCGTCGACCGGCAAGGTACCACTGGAATTCTTGCTCAAGCGCTTCGTGGCAGACGCTGACAAGAGCGTGCTGGACCGACACGTCACATGGTTCGGCACCGGCTTGGATCAACGCGTGTGGAACCAGACGCCGGAGGTCGCACCGCGGTTGCTCCCCATCAAGGATGCCTCGGCCGATCCCCTACGCCAGGTGATGCTATTCGATTATTTGACGTATCTCCGGGACAACCTGCTGGTCAAGGTCGACCGGGCCACGATGCTGGCCTCCCTCGAAGCCCGGGCACCCTACCTCGACTCGGAGCTTTCGACCTTCGCCCTGAGCCTGGACAGCGGCCTCAAGGTCCGCGGCCTCCGAACGAAGTGGCTTCTCAAGCGAGTGGCGCGAACATTACTCCCCCGGTCCATCGTCCGCCGCAGGAAGCGAGGTCTGAGTGTCCCCCTAGCCCAGTGGATCAACCGGGGTCTCAAGACCGAAGTCGACCGCCTCCTCGCGCCGGAACGATTGCGTCGGGAGGGGGTGTTGCGTGAGAGGCGGGTGCGTCAACTTCTGTCGGAGCATCGCGCCGGTCGCGCCAACCATGCGCGACCGCTCTGGACGCTCCTGGTGTACGAGTCTTGGCGAGAACGCTGGTTGGGAGACTGAACGATGACCCGTGACGAAGCTCTGGCACTCATGCATGAGTACACTCCGTCGGATGCACTCCGAAAACACATGTACGCGGTGGAGGCGGCAATGCGGGCCTATGCCCGCAAGCTGGGCGAGGACGAAGAGACCTGGGGGATCGTCGGCCTGCTTCATGACTTCGACTACGAGCGCTATCCCAACCAGGAGCACTCGCCCACCGAAGGGCACCCCAGTCACGGCGTCCAGGTTCTCCGGGAGCGCGGGTTCCCGGAAGAGCTGTGCCAGGCGATCCTCGGCCACGCCTCATACACCGGCGTTCCCCGGGAGTCCGTCTTGGCGAAGACGCTGTTCGCCGTGGACGAGCTGTGTGGCTTCCTGATCGCCTGTGCGCTGGTGCGGCCGTCCAAGAGCCTTAACGATTTGGGGGTGAAGAGCGTCAAGAAGAAACTGAAGGACAAGGCCTTTGCCCGGGCCGTAAATCGGGAGGAGGTGAGGCAGGGCGCCGAAGAACTAGGTGTCCCCTTCGAGGAGCATGTCCAGTTCGTCATCGAGGGGCTTCTCCCAGTGGAGGAGCGCCTGGGCCTCGGGACCGCTTGACCCACCCGCTCGTCGACCGACCATCGCGTCTCGAGCGCGACGCCCTGGAACGGGCCCTGGATCGGGTGTGCCGGGCGCGGGCGATCCCCGGCAACGCAGTTACCCACCTCACCGACGGGCCCCAGGCGTTCGGGTCGATGCTTTCGCTCATCGAGGGTGCCCGGCGGTGGATTCACTTCGAGAACTACATCATCCGGAGTGACTCCACCGGTGAGATCTTCGCTGAGCACCTGGCCGAGGCGGCGCGGCGGGGAGTGCAGGTACGCATCCTGTATGACCATCTGGGCAGCCGTGGCACATCCCGTTCCTACTGGAAGCGGCTGCGCCGGGCGGGAGCCGAAGTGCGGGCCTTCAACCGGGTCAACCCGCTACGACCGCTGAAATCGTTGCGGCGGGACCATCGCAAGTACGTGAGTGCCGACGGCACGGACGGGGTGATCGGCGGCATATGCATCGGTGACGAGTGGGCCGGAGCGCCGGCAGACGGCCGTCCTCCCTGGCGAGACGCGGCCGTCGAGATCCGCGGCCCGGCCGTTCCCGCCCTCGACCTCACGTTCCTGCGGCTGTGGCAGGCTGCGGGCGGGACGGCCCCAGTCGACCAGGCCCCCTCGCGGCTGGACCCGTGCGGCGCGGCGGCGGTCCGCGTGGTGGACGGGGTTCCCGGCAGGCTGCGCCTGTACCGGGCCATGGAGTTGCTGGTAGCGGGAGCGGCCGAACGGCTCTGGCTCACAGACGCCTACCTGGTGGTCGCCACCCCTCTCTTCGCGAGCCTGATGGCGGCGGCCCGGGACGGCGTCGATGCGCGACTCCTGGTCCCGGGTCACAGCGACATCCCCACTATCCGTGCCCTTACCCGGGTGGGGTACCGGGAACTCCTCCATGCCGGCGTACGGATCTGGGAGTGGCACGGTCCGATGCTTCACGCCAAGACGATCATCGCAGACGACACCTGGTTCAAGGTGGGGTCGAGCAACCTCAACCCCTCCAGCTTCCTGAGCAATCACGAGCTGGACGTTCTGGTTGAGGATCGCGCCATCGCCGCGAGCGCAGCCCAGCAATATCGGCGTGACCTGGGGCACGCCGTGGAGATCGTGTTACGACCGCGACGCGCTCCCGAGCGCTTGGCGACACGGCTGCCGCCCGCGGTGGTGCCCGCCCAGCCCAGGCCACTTCGCACCGGCCAGATACGGGCCCGCAAGGAGCTCTCGCGACGCGCCGCCGTCACGCTGCGCAAGGTGGCGGGCGGCGCGCGCCGATCGGTGGCCGGTGCGATCATCTTCACCCTCCTGGGGAGCGGCGTCCTACTCATCGCCGTCCCGCGCGTCATGGCGTACGCGCTAGCGGTGGTGTGCTTTTGGCTCGGAGGAGCTGCGGTGTGGCAGTTCCTCGAGCGACGCCGTCACTGGGAGGATTAACCGTCAACGCCGTCGGCCTGCCGTGCGTACCTCTCATATGCAGGACGCTGAGTTGGCTGCTCTGGCTCAGGCGGGGGATCGGGAGGCGTTCGGCGAGCTGGTGAGCCGCTACGCCGGACAGGCCCGCCGGGTGGCCCGGGCGATTCTGCACAGCGCCGACGACGCGGACGACGCCGCGCAGGACGGGTTTCTCGCAGCTCTGAGGCACTTGGGCCGGTATGACCCGGCGCGTCCCTTCGGCCCTTGGCTGATTCGGATCGTGGCGAACGCCGCCAGCGACAGGCGGCGGCGCCTGAAGGTCCGGCGCACGGAGGCGATCCCGCCGAGCCTGCCGGCTCGGGAGCCGGCTCCGGACACCGATACGGACCGCCGCAGCTTCAGGGAGGCGCTGCTACAGGCGCTGGCGACGCTGCCAGAGCGCCAGCGAATCGCGGTCGTGCTGTTCGACGTGGAAGGCTACTCCCACCGGGAGGTCGCCGCGATACTCAAGGTGCCGGAAGGTACGGCCCGGTCCGACGTGTTCCACGCAAGGCGGGCATTGCGAACCCAACTCGCCGCGTGGGAGGGCTGGAAGGAGGAAACCGGATGAGCACCACGTCGCCGTTTGACCACCGGCAGGACTCGGAGCTCGGTGACGCGCTGCGGAGCGCGCTATCGGCCGACGACGACGCACAGTTCGCCCAGAGGGTGGTGGCGGCGTCGGAAGCCGTGTTTGTCGGCCCAGGCGTGCCCGAACAGTGGTGGAACGTGTTGACGGCGTGGGCCCGACCTGGACTCGTCGCCGCCCTCGTGCTGGTGGCCGCCGCGGCGTTCTGGCTCGGAGCGTGGGTGAATCGGGACACCAGCGGGCCTGCCGCCAATGGCACGATGCTGGGCGACCCGTTGCTGGCCGACAGCGATCAGCTCGCCGTGCCGGTGCTGCTGGCGGGTCAGAGCGCGCCAAATATGGATGAAGTGCTGGCGGTGGCACTAGGCAACTAGCAATTCGCAATTCGCGGCTCGCAGTTCGTGACGAATTGCTAGTTGCAAATTGCGAACTGCTGTGGAAGCAATCCGAGAAGACCTAAGGACGTCTAGATGTTCGACCGATCCAAAGCCAAAGCTGCAAGCCTGCTCGTTGCCATCTTCGTGCTGGGGGTAGCAGTGGGTGGCGCGGCGTTGGCGGCGTGGGGTGATAACGACCCCGGGCGATCGCGCCGCCCGCGGGAGCGCGTGAGTTACACGGAGCGGCTGCGGCAGGAACTCTCACTCACTACAGCCCAGCGCGAATCCGTGGAAGCGATTCTGGAGCGCAGCCAGGAGTCGATGCAGCAATACTGGCGTGAGGTCGGGCCGCGATTCGACACCCTGCGCGCCCAGGTTCGTACGGAGATCATGGCGGTCCTAAGCGAGGAACAGCAGGAGGCATTTCAGCAGCTCATGGCACGAAGCGACAGCGCTCGGCGGTACCGCGACCGGAGGGGGGAACCTCATTCCCGAGTGCGGCGGGACTCCAGGGGTGATTCTCATGAACAGTAAGAGCATGTACGTGGTGTTGGCTTCTGCTGCAGTTGTGGCGCTTGCCGCTGGCCCCACGGCGATACCGGCACACGCACAGACGCGATCCGTTACGCTGGACGAAGCGGTGACGATGGCGATCCAGACCCAGCCCGGGATGGTCCAGGCTCGGGGACAGGTGCGCAATGCCGCTGCGTCCAAGCGGCAGGTGGTGGGAAGCTGGTTGCCGGATCTTCGGGTGAGCACGGGGATGAGCACCAACTCCACCCGGCGCTTCGATGCCAACACCCAACGGACGGTGTCGGGCTCGTCCACGTCGTTCTCCAGCAGCCTCAGCACTTCCCTCGTGCTGTTCGACGGCTTCAGCCGCCTGGCGGAGGGGCGGGCGGCGAGCGCCGATTTGGCGAGCGCCGACGCGTCGCTGGTGAACCAGCAGTTTCAGGTGATCCTGCAGACCAAGCAGGCCTTCTTCAATGCGCTGGCCGCCGAGGAACTCGTCCGGGTAGCACGAACCAGCATCGAGCGCGCAGCCGAGCAGCTCAAGATCTCCAAGGACAAGCTTGTGGCGGGCCAGGCGACGCGCTCTGACACGCTGCGCTCCCGTGTCGAGCTGGCCAACGCGCAACTACAGGAGCTCAATGCGGAGACGCAGCTGGCGACGGCGCAGGCCAATCTGGCCCGCCTGATCGGAGTGGATGGGCTGATACGGGCCGTCGGCGAGGAGCACCTGCGGAACATCGTCGAACTGGACACGACGGGGCTTCGGCAGGAGTCCCTGGACCGTTCGCCGGTGATCCAACAGGCCCTCGCCGCCGCGAGGGCGGCCGATGCGCAGGTAGTGGTCTCCCGCGCCCAGTACTTCCCGTCGCTGTCGGCCTCGTACTCGAGATCCTGGGCCGGCAATTCGCTGACCGAGCTGAACCCCAGCTGGTCAGCCCGCCTCAGCCTCTCATGGCCGCTGTTCAACAGGTTTTCTCGGGAGCTCAATTACACCCGCAGCACGGTGACCCGGGATGCGGCCCACGCCCAGGCTGAGGATGCCCGACGCCAGGTAAACGCGCAGCTCACCCAGTACCTCGCCGCCCTCGAGAGTGCCCAAACGCGAGTGGAGATCGCGGAGGCGAGCCACGCGGCTGCTGAGGAGGATCTCCGGGTGCAACGGGAGCGGTACCGCCTTGGCGCGGCCACCATCGTGGAGGTCCTCACCTCTCAGGTCAGTCTCGACCAGGCGGAAATCGACAGGATTCAGGCGCGCCTCGATTACCTCGTGGCGAAAGCCCAGATCGAGGCCCTTGTAGGGAGAGAACTATGACGGGTGCGATCCAGCACATGGAGTTCCGGACCGGGGACATCCCCCAGCCGGACATCATCATCCTCACCCACAAGCTCACGCGGCACTACGCGCTCGGCGCGGAAGTGGTACACGCCCTCGAGGGGGTGAGCATCCAGATCCGGCAGAACGAGTTCACCGCGATCATGGGCCCGTCGGGCTCCGGGAAGTCCACGCTGATGAACCTGCTGGGCTGCTTGGACACCCCGACCAGCGGCGAGTATTGGCTCAACGGCCAGAGGGTGAGTGAGCTGGGAGACGACGAGCTGGCTCACATCCGCAACAAGGAGATCGGCTTCGTCTTTCAGACGTTCAACCTGCTACCGCGCGCGAGCTCACTGCACAACGTCGAGTTGCCGCTGATCTACGCGGGGGTTCCGGCGCGAGTGCGCAAGGAGCAGGCCGCGAACGCCCTGGAGCGCGTCGGACTCGGCGACCGGATGCAGCACCGGCCCAACGAGCTGTCCGGTGGCGAGCGTCAGCGCGTGGCGATCGCCCGAGCGCTGGTCAACGACCCCAGCGTGTTGCTGGCCGACGAGCCGACGGGCAATCTCGACAGCCACACGAGCGCCGAGATCCTGGAGGTGTTCGAAACCCTGCATGGCGCCGGACAGACGATTCTGCTGATCACCCACGAGCGCGACATCGCGGCGCACGCTGGCCGCCAGATCCACCTGCTCGATGGGCAGGTGGAACAGGACATTCAGACCGAGAGACAACGATGAAGCGGATTGGGATTCTGATTCTCGTGGCCATCACGGCCGTAGTAGCCGTCACCTTGGCGGCCCGGAACTCCAACGAGGAGGAGATTCCGGTTTACCAGCTGGTCCCCGTGTCGACACGAGACATCGTGGTGTCGGCCAGTGCCGCTGGCGTGGTGGAGCCGGTTACTACCGTCGACATCAAGTCCAAGGCGTCCGGCGAGATCATGGAAGTCCGGGTGGAGACGGGCGACGTGGTGAGCCCGGGTCAACTGCTGGTCAAGGTCGATCCCCGGGTTCCCCGCAACGCCCTCCAGCAGGCTGAGGCCGATCTGGATGTCGCCAAGGCTCAGCTGGCCAACGCCGAGTCACAGCTACGGCGTGCCGAGGAGCTTTACCAGACCCAGTCCATCACGGAGCAAGAGTACGAGACGGCGAATCTCAACGCAGCCACCGCTAGGGCTCAACTCGTGCGGGCTGAGCGGTCGCTGGAGGACGCCCGCATCTCGTTTGAGGATACGGACGTCAGGGCCCCGATTCGAGGAGTCATCATTGAGAAGGCCGTCGAGGTCGGCACCGTGATCTCCTCGGCTACCCGGGAGGTCGGCGGCGGCACTGTGCTGCTGCGGATGGCCAACCTCGACACGGTGCAGGTGCGCTCGCTGGTGGACGAGACGGACATCGGGAAGATCCGTGCCGAGATGGACGTCACCATCACGGTGGACGCCTACCCCAATCAACCGTTCCAGGGTCAGGTGCTGAAGATCGAGCCGCAGGCCACGGTACAGCAGAACGTCACCATGTTCGCGGTGCTGGTCCGGATTCCCAACCGGCAGGGTCTGCTGCGGCCCGGCATGAGCGCGGAGGCCGAGGTGCACGTGGGCGAGCGGCGCGGCGTGCTAGCGATCCCGAACGCGGCGCTCCGCACGGACCGGGACGTTGGTTCCGCGGCCACCGTGCTGGGCCTGGACCCGGAGACGGTGCAGCAGCAGATCGCAGCGGCACGCGACGCGGCACGGGAACGAGCAGCACAACAGGGTGAGCCCGGAGGAGCCTCGCACGGTGACACGGCAGCCGCCAGTCCACATGGCGAGACGATCACAATGGGTGGCAGGGAGATAACGCTTCCGGAAGGCGTCACCGCTGACCAGGTGCGGGCGGTGTTCCAGAGGATGCGCGAGGGTGGCGGCCCCCAGGGTCTGAGCGCGGAGGACCGCGCCGTACTGGAAAAGATGCGCAGCGCCGGAGGCGGTATGGGCGGCGGACGGAGCGGCCGGCAGCGTGCGTCATCCGACGAGTACCTGTTCGGCGGCAACTACATCGTGTTCGCGGTGCGCAACGACGCGGCCATGCCGATCCCCATCCGGACCGGCCTCACGGATCTGGATTACTCGGAGGTCATCTCTGGACTCACGCAGGCGGATACGGTGCTCATCCTGCCCAGCGCCAGCCTGCTGGCCAGTCAGCAAGAGTTTCAGGAGCGGATGGGTAGCCGCTTCGGCGGCCTGCCCGGCGTGTCGCGTCGCTGACGATCACAGCTCGGATCTGAACGGAAGGAACCTTCATGCTCTTCGGCGAAATCATCAACGTCGCACTCGGTGCGATCCGGACGAACAAGCTTCGCTCCTTTCTGACCATGCTCGGCATCGTGATCGGTGTCGCAGCCGTGATCACCATGGTCGCACTTGGCACCGGAGCACAGAAGGCCGTGCAAGATCAGATAGAGGCACTGGGGACCAATCTGCTTTCGGTTTACGCGGGGCAGTCCATGCACCGGGGGATTGCCAGGGCGGACCGTGTCAGTCTCACCACTGACGACGCGACGGCGCTCGCCCGGGATGCCCAGGGGCTCACGGCCGTGATCCCCGAGCTGAGGCGCAGCCAACAGGTCGAGTACGGCAGCCGGAACATCAACGTGAACATCATGGGCACCGTGCCCGAGTTCGTGCCGGTCAACAACTACGAGGTCGCCACGGGCCGCATGTTCACCGCCGGCGACGCGAGTACACGAAAGCGAGTGGCCGTACTTGGGTACGCCGTGCCCGAGATGCTCGATGCAAACGGGGCTGCCATGATTGGCCAGCAGATCATGATTAGAGGCATCCCGTTCGAGATAATCGGTGTTCTGGACGAGAAGGGCTCGACGAGTAGCTGGTTCAACCCGGACGAGCAGATCCTGGTCCCGCTGCAAACCGCGCAGCACCGGATCTTCGGCAGCGATCGCGTCAACTCGATAACCGTACAGGTCGGACATCCCGATTCGCTGGCTGTCGCAATGATTGAGATCGAGCGGGTGCTGCGACGCGAACACGCCCTTGCGCCGGGGAAAGACAACGACTTCCAGATTCGGAATCGTGCCGAGTTCCTCGCCACGTTTGAGGAGACCACTCAGGCCTTCACGTTCCTCCTGGGCGGCATCGCCGCCGTAAGCCTGCTGGTCGGCGGCATCGGGATCATGAACATCATGCTCGTCTCGGTGACCGAGCGGACCCGGGAGATCGGCGTGCGCAAGGCGATGGGAGCGACCCGCCACAACATCATGATGCAGTTCCTGGTAGAGGCTCTCGTGTTGTGCATGCTGGGCGGAGTACTCGGCATCATGGTGGGGTCAAGCGGTGCCGTCGCCCTCTCGGAACTGGCCAACTGGAATACCTTCGTCTCACCCGGAGCGATCCTACTTGCTTTCGCCTTCAGCGCCGCCGTGGGGGTCTTCTTCGGCCTGTGGCCCGCACGCCGCGCCGCTGCCCTGGACCCGATCGAAGCGCTGAGATACGAGTAGCTACTAAGAGCAATCAGCAGTTCGCAGTTTGCAATTCGCAATTCGCAGTTCGACGACGGAGACTGCCTCCTTCACGAATTGCCGATTGCGAATTGCTAATTGCGTACAGGAGGAGAACGCAGATGCTCCAACTCTTGTCCAAACTCGAGCCGATCGCCCGAAACGCCATGCGCGTAATGGTAGGCCTCCTGTTCTGGTCCCACGGCGGGCAGAAACTGTTTGCCTGGTTCGGCCGGGACGAGGCGGTGGACCTGATGAGCCGCTTCGGTATCGCGGGCGTCCTCGAGTTCTTCGGCGGACTGGCCATCATCCTGGGCATCTTCACCCAACCGGTGGCGTTCATCCTGTCTGGAGAGATGGCCGTCGCCTATTTCTGGGGGCACGTCCCCAGGGGGAGTCTCTGGTGGTGGGCAAACCGCGGTGAGCTCGCTGCCCTGTACTGCTTCATCTTCCTGTTCATCGCGAGCTCCGGCGGCGGCAAGTTCAGCCTCGATCACCTCCTGCGGAAAAAGAAACAAGGACGCACGGAACAGTAGGCGCGCAGCATGCTGCGCCCCTACGAGCACGAACGAACAACTTACCGCTTGGGAACGGGCGGGGTATCTTGGTGTGGCCATGATCGGCGTCCGCGTACCTGCGACCACCTCCAATCTGGGGGCGGGGTTCGATTGCCTGGGCCTTGCCCTGGACCTGTGGCTCGAGGTCCAGCTCGAGGAGGGCTCCGGCGCACCGGAGTACGTCGGCGCTGTGGAGAGCCTCAGCCCCTCCGAAGACATCGTGCTGCGGGCCGTAGGTGATGCGCTGCCGACACAACACCACCTCGTAGTCCGGTCCGACATCCCGATGGCCCGCGGCCTGGGATCCTCAGCCGCCGCCGCCGTGGCCGGCTTCGCGTTGCGCCAGCTGATCCAGAGCAATGCTGTGGACCGGGATGTGGTATACGAGTCGGCCGTGGAGCTGGAGGGCCACCCGGACAACGCCGGCGCGGCCACTTACGGTGGCTTCGTGCTGGCGGCGCCCCGACCTGCACGGCTCGCCTTCAGCAAGCGTCTGGCGGTCGCCCTGGCCGTTCCCGAGGCACCCATCGACACGTATACCGCCCGGAGCATCCTGCCTCAGGAGGTCTCCCGGGCGGCCACCATCGCTCAGACGTCCCGGGCGGCAGCCCTCGTCCTCGGACTGATGAACGCTGAAGGCGATCTCATCGCTTTCGGGATGGACGACCAGATCGCCGTACCGCATCGCAAGAGGCTGATCCCCGGGTTCGACGAAGCCGTGGCTGCGGGAACAGGGGCCGGGGCGTTCGGGGTCACGATCTCGGGCTCCGGGTCGGCTCTCCTCGCAATCGCCCCGCTGGAGAGTGCCCAGGAGATCGCCGCAGCGATGGCCAGCGCATTGACCACCCAGGGCAACCCGGCAACCCCGCTCACACCGGCGGTGAGCCCCCAGGGGGTGGCGGTGATGGAGTAGACAATCGAGTGGTGAAAAGCTGAAGAGTGAAAAATGAAGCGACCGCCAATCCGCCCAAATCTCACTCCTCACCCCTCACACTTGACTGCTTCATCCTACTCCTCACACCTCACTGCTTTCTCGCCCACTCCAGCCGATCCTCCATCTGCCGCGCGTGGTGCCGGTTGTGCAGGTAATGAAACCGCACCCATTCCGGCAGGTTGAGGTCCCCCAGAAGCGGGTGCCGCACGAACACCTGGAGCTGCCGCTCCTCCGGCCATTGTTCGACGAACGCCTTCAGCCGCTCTACACCCATGCGGAACTGGGCCAGCATCAGCTCGGGGTCCGGCTTCTCGCTGGGCCGCGCGGCCTCCGGCGCCCGGAGGCCAGGGGGGATCGTCTCGAGCCCAAGAATGAGATGTCGCAGAAGCCCCTGGACCGGCGTGGCGCGGCGCCGCATGCCTTTCTTGTTGGCCCGCTTCTCAAACAGGCCAGCCACGAGGTCGACACTGATTGAGAGGTGCTCAACGATCTGGGCAACTGTCCACTTCCCCTTCGGTGCACGGTGCCACTCGTCGTCGCTCAATCCCCGCAGTGGATTGAGTACCAGGGATTCGAGCCGCGCTAGCTGCCTAGTGACTTTCATGCTCAGATGCCTATCAGCAGACGCAGGTGGAGTGAAGCGTGAGACGTGAATGGTGAAACGTGACACGTGAAGACGGGTGAGCGCAGAGAGAACCTTTCACGTTTCACATCTCACCTTTCACGTTTCACCGTTCACACCGCTATCCCGCCAGTGCAATACACTCGATCTCCACCCTCGCCCCCAAGGCGAGACCGCTCCCGGCGACGGTGGAGCGGGCCGGTGGATCCTTCGGGAAGAACGTGCGATACACCTCGTTCATGGCCTGGTAGTCGGCGATGTCGGCCAGGAAGACCGTGCACTTCACCACCCGGTCCAGTGAGCTCCCCGCGTGCTCCAGCACGCGCCGAATATTCTCCAGGGTCTGCCGAGTCTCGGGACCGACTCCGCCCGCCACGAGCTCGCGACTCCCTGACGGCACCCCGACCTGTCCAGAGAGGTAGATGACGTTCCCGACACGCACGGCGGTGGAGAACGGAAGCCCTTCGAGCGAGCCGGGCAAGCGAATGACCTGCTTCTCCTGCGCCGCCGCCATTGCCGGGGCAGCAACGAGCAGCGTGCCGACGAGTACGACCGTTCGCATGGTGGTCCTCCGATACGTTGGCTAGGCCTGAGCCTCGTCCACCGCCGTGACGATGGCATCGAACAGCTGGGCCTTCGGCGTGAGCTGGCCCGTTTCGGGATCGCTATGGATGTACCACTGGCACATCTCCACCATCGCCATCGCCTCGTCATCGGTCAACGTGATCAGGAAGGCGTCTCCGTCCTGCTGGGCGCTATCCACTCGGGTAATCAGGATGTCGGGAATCTCGGGGGTCTCCCGCAGCGCCTGTAGCATTTCGGTGGTCATTCTTGCGCGCATCGAATGTCCTCTACTGATTGGGACAGCAATTCGCAATTTGCCTTTCGTGACGAATTCCGAATTGCGAGTTCCGAGTCGCTGAGGTCACCCTCCACATCTCTCCATCTGCCCCGTAACCACGATCTTCCACCCGCCGCCGGTCTTCACGAACAGGCGTTCCGACCAGCCGCGGCTGGTATCGCCCCGCTGCACACTGGTGTACTCAAACGCTCCCCAGACCACCCCCGGGCCCACCCACACCAGAGTCGGTCGCCCCGCGATGAGCGTGTCCGGCCACTCGTCACTGGCGCGCCGCGCCTCGGCGAACAGCAGGAATCCCCGCCGCAACGAGTCAGCCGTGGCGATCACGAGGTCAGGCGAATCAACATAGTGGGCGAGATACGCTTCCACATCCCGCTTGTGAATCGCCGCGATGTTGGTCCGGAACGCCTCGAACGCGCCGGTGAGCTCATCGGTTCGCATGCGCTCGAGGTCGGGCGCACCGCATGCAACGGCAACGATCAAGCCAGACACGGTAATTGCTTGGCGCATCGGATCTCCAATCTGAGCAGTTCGCAATTCGCACTTCGTAACTTGCAGTTCGTGACGAATTGCGAATTGCAAATCGCTAGTTGCCTTGCTCTCCGTCGGCCCCCTCAGCGCACAACACCCCAACACAACCCAATGCCAGCAACGTCGAGGGAATGCGTCGGATCATGGAGTTAACTCGTCATCTGCGCTGTTCCGTGCGACTTCGTATCCGCTGCAGTGGAGGACCGGCAGACGCGGATACTTCGGGAACCGGGAATCCACTTGGGACGCTTTACAGTACCAGAACTCCGAGCCGCGCTTGGTCCTAATCCGGCGACCGTGCACGCACTTGGCGCACAAGCCGACCGCCACATCGGGTTCCGGCATGGTGCAGCGAAAGCTGGTGTCGCGCGGGTACCACCGCAAGTTTACATTACCGTCTATGAGTGACGTAACATGCACGCGCTGCAACCAGACGCGTGAACAGATGACTGCCCCACCCTTCCCCAACGAGCTAGGCAACCGGATCTACGATTCCATCTGCCAGCCGTGTTGGAAGGAGTGGCTGCAGTACCAGACCGCCATCATCAACCACTACGCCCTGGACCTGCGGGACCCCCAGGCCCGGCAATTCCTCACCACCCAGACGGAGACCTACCTCTTTGGCCAGCCGCAGGCGTAAGCCGGCCGGCAAAGCACAGATCAGTCTTGTGGTGAACGGGGAGCCGACGGAGGTCGCGTTCTCCCCCCACAAGACGCTGCTCGAGGTTCTCCGGGAAGATCTCGGGCTCACCGGCACCAAGCATGGCTGCGAGCTCGGCGAGTGCGGGACCTGCACGGTGCTGCTTGATGGCCAGCCGGTTCTGTCGTGCCTCGCCCTGGCCCTGGCGTGCGACGGAAAGCGTGTGGAAACCGTCGAGGGCATGGCCCGGGGTGCCGTACTACATCCCTTGCAGGAAACCTTCGCGGATCTTGGTGCCGCCCAATGCGGCTATTGCACCCCCGGCTTCCTACTCGTCGCCAAGGCGTTGCTGGAGGAGAACCCCTCTCCCACCCGGGACCAGATCAAGCAGGCACTGGCCGGTAACCTCTGCCGCTGCACCGGCTACCTCAAGATCTATGAAGCGGTGGAACTCGCCGCAGCACGGATGCAGGGGGAAGAGGCAGAGGCTAAGGAGGAGACGTTGTATGGGCGGCGCTGAGGGCGGATCGGCGGATCGGCGGTCCGGCGGTCTGGTTCATCGATCCGCCGATCCGGCGAACCGCCGAACCGCCGAGCCGGCGCTCCGGGTGGTGGGCACAGCCCAGCGCAAAGTCGATGCGGTCGCCAAGGTCACCGGCCAGACGCTGTTCGCCGACGATCTCTTCCTGCCCCGCATGCTGTATGGCAAGCTCCTGAGGAGCACCCAGCCCCACGCCCGCATCCTTTGCATTGACACTTCAAAGGCCGCAGCCCTCGAGGGCGTCAAAGCGATCGTCACCGGCCAGGATCTGCCGATCCCCTTTGGCATCCTGCCGGTGAGTCAGGATGAGCATGCCCTGTGCCCCGAGAGGGTCCGCTACATCGGTGATCCGGTGGCCGCCGTGGCAGCGGTGAGTGAGGAGACTGCGACGCAAGCGGTCGAGCTCATCGAGGTGGAGTACGAACCCCTAACATCCATCACCTCGGTTCAGCAGGCCGTCGCTACGCCGGAACCGCGCATCCACGACTACGGGCCCCACGGCAACCTCCACAAGCTCATCAACCTCGAGTTCGGCGACGTGGAGCGGGCCTTGGCGGAATCCGATTACGTGCGAGAGGATCTGCTGTTCTACGAGGGGAGCACCCACCTCCCGATGGAGCAGCACGCTGCGGTCGCCGACTGGTCTGCCGATGGCAAGCTCACGCTGTGGAGCGCGACCCAGACGCCCCACTACGTGCACCGTGCTCTCACCAAGGTGCTGGAGCTTCCTGCGTCACGCATCCGGGTGATCGCCTGTCCCAACGGCGGTGGGTTCGGCGGCAAGAGCGACGTGTTCAACCACGAGATCGCGGTCGCCAAGCTGGCGATGGAGACCGGGCGCCCCGTCAAGATCACCCTCACCCGGGATGAGGTGTTCTACTGTCATCGGGGGCGTCACCCCACACTCATGTGGGTCAGGACCGGTGTCACCAAGGACGGCGCCATCAAGGGAATGCACTTCCGGTCGCTGCTGGATGGCGGGGGGTATGGGTCCTACGGCGTGGCCAGCGCCTATTACACGGGGGCGCTGCAGACGGTCACCTACAACGTGGAGCGCTACAAGTTCCAGGGCGCCCGCGTCTTCACCAACAAGGCGCCATGCGGCCCCAAGCGGGGGCACGGCACGCCACAGCCCCGCTACGCGCTCGAGATCCACCTGGACAAGATTGCCGAGGATCTGGGGAAGGACCCGGCCGAGCTGCGGCTCAAGCACCTCGTATCGCCCGACTCGATCACGGCCAACTACCTGCGCGTCGGTTCGGTGGGGCTCGAGACCTGCATTCGGAAGGTCACCGAAGGCGCCGGTTGGAAGGAGAAGTACGGCAAGCTGCCGTATGGGCGAGGCGTGGGGCTCGCCTGCTCCAGCTACATCAGCGGCGCCGGATTGCCGATCTACTGGAACGCCATGCCCCAGTCAGGGGTGCAGCTCAAGCTCGACCGCGGGGGCGGCGTCACCGTGTTCTGCGGTTCGACCGAGATCGGGCAGGGCTCCGATTCGATTCTGGCGTACATCGTGTCTGAGGTGCTCGGCGTAGGGGTCGAAGACGTGCACGTCGTCACGGGCGACACCCATCTCACACCCGTGGATCTCGGCAGTTATTCCAGTCGCGTGACGCTCATGACCGGCAACGCCGCGCTCCAGGCCGCCGAGCGGGCCCGGGAGATCCTGGCGCGGAATGTGGCTGCCAAGCTGGAAGTGCCGATGGCACGGCTTGCCTTCGCCGACGGCCGGGTGTTCGACACCGAAGGTCCACATAACGGCATGAGCTTCGCCGCAGCGGTGCAGCTGTCCGAAGCGGCGGAAGGAACCGTGGGAACCGTGGGATCCTACACGCCACCTGACAGCCCCGGGCGTTATCGCGGGGCGGGCGTCGGGCCGTCGCCGGCATACTCGTATACCGCCGCTATCGCGGAAGTCGCGGTGGACGCCGCAAGCGGTATCGTCGTCGTCCCCAAGATCTGGATCGCCCACGATGTGGGGCAGTGCATCAATCCGGTGGCGGTGATGGGACAGGTCGAGGGGAGCGTCTACATGGGGTTGGGCGAGGCTCTCATGGAGGAGATGGCGTACCGTCCCAACCGTAACGTGATCCAGAAGATGCCCTCGATGCTGGAGTACAAGAGTCCGACCACGCTCGAGATGTGCGATGTGGTGACGTATCTCATCGAGGATCCCGATCCCAACGGTCCCTTCGGTGCCAAAGAGGTGGGACAGGGCCCGCTGCTTCCGGTGGCACCGGCGATCGCCAATGCGGTGTACGACGCGGTGGGCGTGCGCATCGACGAAGTACCCATCACGCCTGAGAAGGTCCTGAAGGCGCTGAAGAAGAAGGAAAAGGGCGAGGAGCCGAGGTACGGGCCCCACAGCTTTCCTGAGATTCCCTGGCCGGAGCCGATCCGGGTACCTCCCCCGTGGGAGGGTGGTGACGGGCGGGCGGTGCCCGCAGGAGGGGCAGCAGGGGGAGAAGGGGGAGCGGAGACAGGTCACCCGGCGATATCTCCTGCCCCCACTGCCCCATCTGTCCCCTCTCCGTCTTCTCCCGAGCGCCAGCATTAGCCATGCTACGCCTCCCTCCGTTCACCTATCTCCAGCCCAAGAGCGTTAGGCAGGCGCTGCGAATGAAGACGGATGCTGGTGCGAACGGCATGTATGTGGCGGGGGGGACCGATCTCTATCCCAACATGAAGCGGCGACACCAGGAGCCGAAGGTGGTGATCTCGCTGGCGGGGATTCGGGCTCTGGGTCGCATCACCGGGGGCACCAGGGGATCCGAGCTGTCGGTGGGTGCCGGGGTGACTCTCACCGAGTTGCACACGCATCCCAGGGTACGGAACGGCTATTCGGCACTGGCCCGGGCCGCCGAGCTGGTGAGCACCCCCGTGTTGCGCAACATGGGGACATTCGGCGGCAACATCTGTCTCGACACCCGATGCAACTACTACAACCAGACTTACGAGTGGCGCAAAGCGATCGACTTTTGCATGAAGAAGGACGGCGAGATCTGTTGGGTCGCGCCCTCCAGTCCCCGGTGTTGGGCGGTCAACTCCAGTGACACTGCGCCGGTGACCGTTGCCCTCGGCGCCGAGTTCGTGCTGGTGGGTCCTGATGAGGAGCGGTTAGTGCCCGCCGCTCGGTTCTTCCGGGACGACGGCATCAACTATCTCACCAAACATCCCCACGAGGTTCTCACCGAGGTGCGGTTGCCGCCCCTGGACCATTGGGACGCCACCTACTGGAAGCTGAGGCGTCGGGGATCGTTCGACTTTCCCGTGCTTGGTGTGGCCGTGTGGATCAAGTGGGATGGCGGTTTGGTGGCCGACGCCCGCATCGTGTTGGGTGCGGTGGCCAGTTATCCCAAGGAGGTCCCGGAGGCGGCCCAGCTCATCATCGGCAGCGAGCTCGAAGATGACGTGATCGAGGCGGCGGCCGCCGCCGCGTACAAGCCGTCGAAGCCGATGGACAACACCGATTTCGGTTTGGCGTGGCGCAAGGAGATGACGCGGAACTACGTCAGAGGGACGCTGCAGGAGTTGCGGACGCGGCGGAAGGACTGATCAGGGGAGCGTTCTGAGCACGATCATCGCTCCCACGACCGTGAACACGGTTCCCACCCAGAACACGAACATCCACTTGATCAGCTCGGCGCGGAGCGTGGAGATCTCCCGCCGCAGTTGCGCGACCCGTGTTTCGAGCTTGGCGTCCAGCTCGGTCACTCGTTGGTCGATTTTAGCATCGAGCTGACCCCAGCGCTGCTCCCACTTGGCATCGAGGGCGACGACGCGCCGCTCCCACTTGGCGTCGAGGGCCGCAAACCGCCGATCCCACTTGGCGTCAAGCTCCGTGACCCGCTGCTCCAGCTTGGCGTCGAACCGGCTGAAGTTGAGCTCGTTCAGCTCACGCAGATCGGATCGGTACGTGGCGTCCACCTGATTGAACCACTCCACCAGTTCGTTTGCGATCTCGTCCCCGAACGTCGCGTAGAACTTGCGGGAGAGCTTGGCGGTCACCGGCATCGGCTGCTCTCGGCCTGTCCGGCGCCATCGTAATCATACGCTCGGCTAGGGGCCTATACAAAGTGGCGCCTCGTGGTGCCGAACGCCGCCGGGGATCGGATGGAAGGGTTGGGTGACCGCTCGCGGTTGGTAGACCACGCAGATCGCTGCGACACATACTGCGACGGGAGCGGGGATCTGCACCGCGCTGCGTTGTTCGGATGTTGCGTCGTGGTGCGTGTCATGGGATTGATGCCGTGTTGTCGGATCGGGTGAGGAGGGTCCCGTGGCGGTTACGCAGGCATCGGTCGGGGCGGGAGCGTGCCGAGCTTCCTCGCGCATCCGTCTCCTGGCGCTGGTGCGTGGCGCTGTGCGGGCGCGGCATTACAGTCAGCGGACGGAGCAGGCTTACGTTCGCTGGATCAAGGAGTTCGTGCGGTATCACGGTCTGCGGCATCCTGGGGAGATGGGTGAGGCGGAGGTTGCGGCGTTTCTCACGCACCTGGCGGTGCGGCGTCGAGTGAGCGCGGGTACTCAGAACCAGGCTGCGAGCGCGCTGTTGTTTCTGTATCGCGAAGTGTTGCGGCGGCCCGTGGGCCGGGTGGGCGATGTATTGCGGGCGAGGCGGCCGAGGCGAGTGCCTGTGGTGTTGACCCAGGGAGAGGTTCGCCGGGTGCTGGGCGAGCTCCGTGGCGTCAATCGTCTGGTGGTGCAGTTGTTGTATGGCTCGGGGCTGCGTCTGCTGGAGGCGCTGCGGCTGCGGGTGAAGGACGTGGATTTCGGGAGGAATGAGATCGTGGTGCGTGATGGCAAGGGGGCGCGGGATCGGGTCACCATGTTGCCGCGGGCGTTGGTCGCGCCTCTGGAGGC
>JABAOF010004837.1_pt2 | contig 72929 bp, 58 predicted proteins | sample 7062171 | NCBI WGS metagenome assembly JABAOF01 (sample SAMN14538628, study PRJNA623070) | marine sediment metagenome | biome: marine biome [ENVO:00000428]; feature: marine pelagic biome [ENVO:01000023]; material: deep marine sediment [ENVO:00002113] | place: India: Gulf of Khambhat ...
ATCGTGACCGGCGATCATCTGTGCGTAGACGTAAGGTTCACACTTGTGTACATCGCTGATTTCTTCACGCACTGAGGGATTGATACGCAGATAGTAATCGAATGCATTATTGCCGCGCCCAACACGGGCTTCAGCGATCATGATCCACGGGTTCGTATGGCAGAAGACGCCTGCATTCTCTTTATAGCCCGCTGGGTATGATGAGATCTCACCCAGATGGAGGTAGTAGCGGCTATAAGCCGGTTGGTGTAGGAGGATGCCGTGTGGTGTGGCTAATCGTTCTGCAACCGAATCCAGAGCCTGCATCGCACGGCCATTTTCAAGTCCAAGTCCTGCCATGATACACATTCCTTGCGGCTCGATAAAAATTTTTCCCTCCTCGCACTGTTTCGAACCGATAGGATTTCCGAAATCATCGTAGGCCCGGCGGAACCAATCACCATCCCATCCTGCAGACCAAAGGGCTTCCTCCATTTCTTGGGCAGCTCTACTGAACGCTTCCGCCTGCTCATTAAGCTGACGTCGTCTGGCGATGTCTGCCATCTCGTTGGCAGCCAGGATGAACATCCCGGCGATGAAGACGCTTTCGGCAACGTTACCATCCTTGTTCGTGGTGGTTTGGAATGATTGGCCGGGTGTGTCGGAAAAGCAGTTGAGGTTCAGACAGTCGTTCCAGTCTGCTCGTCCAATGAGTGGAAGCCGATGCGGACCTAAGCGGTCGAGCGTGTATCCAATCGAGCGTTCAAGGTGATCAAATAGTGGCTCTTCCGTACCGGGTTTATTGTCATAAGGTACGGCTTCATCGAGAATACTCCAATCATCTGTCTCCTTAATATATGCGGAGGTAGACAGTACGAGCCAGAGCGGATCATCGTTGAAGTTGCTGCCAATATCATCGTTGCCGCGTTTCGTTAATGGCTGGTATTGGTGGTATGCACCCCCGGAGGGGAGTTGAGTAGCTGCCAGATCGAGGATGCGCTCGCGGGCTCGCTCGGGAATCAGGTGGAGGAAGCCGAGTAGATCCTGATTGGAGTCGCGGAAGCCTATCCCACGACCGATGCCTGACTCAAAATACGAGGCGGATCGGGAGAGATTGAATGTTACCATCACCTGGTAGACATTCCAGAGGTTCACCAAGCGATTCGTGTGAGCATCGGGGGTGGATACTTGGAGCAAATCTAGTAACTCATCCCAATAAGTCCGTAGCGCTTGGAATGCGCGCTCCACTTCCTCAACTTGCACATAACGGGCGATAACTGGTTTCACAGTCCGTTTGTTCAGCCTTTGAGATTCAGGAGGATCGAACTTCTCATCTTGCGAATTCTCATGGTATCCAAGAATGAAAATGATCTCTTTCTGCTGTCCAGCATCCAAATGGATCTTGATGTGCTGCGCGCCGATCGGTTGCCATCCAGAAGCCATCGAGTTCGACAATTGGCCTGCTTCCACAGCCGCGGGTGATTCCCATCCTCGATAAGCTCCCAGAAAGGCTTCTCGCTGCGTATCGAATCCTGCCACTTCCTCAGAACATGCCAAGTACGCAAAGTGGTTACGGCGCTCGCGATATTCGGTCTTGTGATAGATCACACCATCGTCAACCTCAACTTCAGCAAGAGATAGGTTCCGTTGAAAGTTGGTAGCATCATCCAGGGCATCCCACAAACAGAACTCGATCGCTAAAAAAGCGGATAAATTAATTGATTGATCGCGGTGGTTGGTGATGGTCAATTCCCAGATTTCCAGGCTCTCACCAAGCGGCACGAAGTAGCGGATTTGAGCTTCAATATCTTTCCGTCGAGAGCGGATGGTTGTATACCCCAGCCCGTGACGACATTCATATTCGTCCAGTGGAATCCTTGACGGTTGCCAGGTCGGCGACCAGAAGTTGGGATCGGACCGGTTTGAGGGTGCATCATCATCGCGCAGGTAGATATAGCGCCCACCTGAATCCAGTGGCACATTGTTGAGACGATAGCGAGTCAGACGTCGAAGTCTTGCGTCTTTATAGAACGAGTATCCACCTGCGGTGTTGGAGATGATGCCGAAATATGCCTCGCTACCCAGATAGTTGATCCAAGGTAGGGGGGTATCAGGCCGCGTGATCACATACTCGCGACTTTCATCGTTAAAATACCCGTAGCGCATAATGACTCCTGTTCATATAGTGATGGTAGCAATCCCCGTTTCCATCACCAGCTGTTTCGGGTACACGTTTGCGTTGTCCTTTCCAGTGTGGCTATCCTAGTTTTGGCCGAACAGCTCATGCGGGACCGTTTCCTCTATCCAGATAACATAATCGCAGTAATGTCCACTTTCATCGTCGTAGATAAAAACATAGGCAGTAGGTTGACTGGCATAAAGCTGGGTTTAGCATGGTTCTTCGATAAACGAACGGCTGAAGCCTACCTGGTGATTGCTTATCATTTCAATGAAAATCACTTTGAACCCTTTCAGTTATTCTGGTTTGACGTATTTACGATCGCAAACATTGTCCATCCGCGATTCACCAGGTTAGAGATTAGTGTATGGTGAATTTCAGAAATATTAGAGAACTCTGTGTTGTAGAAATGCATCAATACACTGGTTCATGATGCCGGTTTCAACATGTTAGGTTTGCTTACTTGTGAGAGGCAAATCACTCCGAAAAACGCTAACAAAGCCCAAAAAGTGAAAGGGGCAGCTGGATTGTATTCAGCAAAACTATTTCCAAGCGGTGGTGCAAGGAAACTCCCAACACCACTGATGGCAACCACTAAACCTGATGCTGTTCCGGCATAAACAGGACCAATTCCTTCGGTTTCAATTACCATAGTTAATGAAATGGCCATAAAAGCGTCTCGAACCATGCCGGTTATGATTACAGCACCCCATATTGTTAAACCTCTAGCAACACTGAGTAGGCCAGTCCCAGCTATAATCATCGAACCGGCAATAAGTAATATGCGTTTTCTGGAACCCAGACGGTCAGATCGCCAGGCAATGGGTAACACAAAAATCATGCTAGCGGTATGAAATGCAGATAAAGCCCCATCTGCATATAATGCGTCCCAGCCAATTGAGCGCAGATAAATCGGTAGATATCCTAATAATCCCTGAATACAACCACTTACACCAAAGAGTGTCATGCCAAGAAGCCAAATGTTCTTTACGCCAGCGACATGGGTAATTGCCTTGTGAATAGATATATTCCCCTCATCAGCCGCAGATTGCCTGCGCGGAGATGACGGGACAAAAATCCAGGGGACACACAAAAAAGCACCTATAACCCCATAGAAAATCATAACCTGCCGCCAGCCTCCCAACAGAGGGGATAACAATGTAGCACTCATCATTGAACCGATGAGAAACCCGAAAGCCATCCCCATACATGAAAGGCCATTGGCTTGTCCTAATTGTCGAGATGGAAACCATAGACCAATTGTCTTGACCCCATTCATGATAATAAACGGGATTAGGGCGCCGAGTAAAATAGCAGTAACCACCATGGTTACAAAATTAGGTGCGAGGCCACGAGCCGCACCTACTAAGCCTGTCAGTAGGCTGCCAACGATTAAAATCCTCTTTGGCCCAACCTTGTCGCCGATTGCACCTGCAAATAGCCCTGTAACAATTCCTGGCACAGAACCAACTCCCCAGACAATGCCTACTTGTACCAAGGAAAGACCCAAATCTTGGGCGATTTCTTTAGCCAGCACAGACATCCCCATGTTAGGAATTGCCACAAGGGTTATGTTGGTTATCACAATCAATCCCAAGATATACCACTTGGTATTCTTCTTATAGCGTTTTTCATTTCCTTTTTGATTAGATTCCAGAGTAACGCTGGTGCTCATTGGAATTGTCTTTTCTCTGGTTAGGAGCTTGATCCAATCTTATCTTCAGGTTATTAGCATGTTTTTCAATAGTGGCAGTGAGATATTCAGATTTACAGCTTCGAATCCCAATAACCACAGAATGGATCGACGGGATTGATACCTTTGAATGGTGACTTACCTAGTAATTTTTCTACTACAGCTTCGACGATATGTGCGCTAGAGGTATAACCATTGATGAAGGTTTTAACCATAGGCACATCTTGGAGATGATAGGGGTTATCCACTGAAACAAACGCAGTGGGAATATCGTGGACAAATTTAGGCACGTCGATACCCATAGGCTGTGCCCAATCAATGCGCACGGTGGTCTGATTGCTAGCTGTTTTCAAACTGGCGAAATACAGCACCAGGTCATAATTCTGCAACTGACTCAGGGGATCCCTAAACATACTGCTAGCCCACATATTCATCCCCTCTAATTGCCCGTAGTCGAACTTCTCAATCTCAAAACCTTCGTCTGTGAGTAGCTTGATGAATGTCTCGTTGATTCCTCCCCCTTCATCCATGTAGCCGCCTTTATCGCCCAGAACGTAGAGCAGAATCCGTTTATGCTGGTCGACGGTCAGGGGCAGCAGGTTCTGGGTATCTTTGACCAGGGTCACGGCCTTATCAGCGCATTCTTTGGCCCAGGCGCGATGCTCGGGATTATTCAGCACGGAAAGGATCGATTCATCTGGGACGAGGGTTCCTTCGGCTTTTTGATGATGTAACTTCATGGAAGCTTTGAATGCCAGGATATTTCTCACGGCATCATCCAGCCGTTCCATTGAAAGTGTGCCATCTTGGACACCTTTCAACATGAAGCCATAATCCTGTTCCAGGTTCATTGAAAACAGGAAAATATCACACCCTGCGGCAATGCAATAGGGTACCGCTTTCTCTCGCGGCATTGCAGCAGTCATTCCGGCCATTGGGGTAGCATCGGTCACAACCAGCCCGTTGAAGTCAAGTTGTTCGCGCAAGAGAGTAATATTCAATTCTGGGGCGAGCGAGGCCGGCATAATTTCTGTATCCCGGATGCCAGGCTTCAATTTTTGTGAGTAAGCAGGTTGCATAATGTGGCCTGCCATGACGGTTTCTGCACCGGCATCAATCATGCCTCCATAGACCATCCCAAAAGTTGCATCCCATTCCTCGACCGAAAGGCTATTCACGCTGGTCACGAGATGCTGGTCGCGTCCATCAACACCATCACCAGGCCAGTGTTTGATCGACACCGCGATACCGTTTTCCTGGATCCCTTTCATAAAGGCACACGCCATCCGTAAAACCCGTTCTGGATCCGAACCGTAGGTACGTGTATTGGTGATGGGATTGTGGTAGTTGTAGTCGATATCGATGACCGGCGAGAAGGTCCAGTTGCAGCCCACAGCACGACCTTCTCGTCCTGCAATCAGTCCCAGACGGTAGGCCAGAGTATCATCGTCGGTTGCAGCAATTTGCATCTGGCTTCCGAAGGTGGTGCCGTCTAGTGCGATGCCATCCCCCCCGCGTTCCAAGTTGGCAGCTAGTAGAAGCGGAATGTCAGCCTGCTCCTGTAAGGTACGGTAGAGGTTCTGGACCTCCACACTAGGGAAAGGACGGGCCATATATCCACAGGGCTTGACGCCAGCCTGACGAGTTTCTTCCAGAATATCGTTAGGGTCTGGGCTAACGACGACCAAGCAAAATAACTGGCCGACCTTGGTTTCCAAATCCATCCCTGACAGGGTTTGCTGCACCCAGCGGATATCGGAATCGTTCAGTTCAAAGGGTTTTGCTCTATAGTCAATCATCATCGATTCCTTCACTAGGTCTCGAGAAATAATAGGTTGGCAACACTGCGGAGATCGTCGATCCTACCAAATTCAGATTACTACTATGCCGGAATGTACCCCATTGACCCGATGGCATCTTCTTTGACGGGATAAACGTCTTCCAATTTGTATTCCCGGCTGCCGAGTCCCAAGGCAACGCCATATTCAACGACTTTGTATGGGTCTTTGAGAGGACCATGTATCCATTGGAGTGGATGTCCCTCGCGAGTGAAGACCTCCATGCTGGTAGGAATATTTTCTTCGATCAGCTGCATCTCGCCGATTACGTCCAATACGGCCTGATCCAGCGCAACGATATCATCAGAGCCGAAGATTCCCGCATCAGGGAAGACCGGCATACCGGTAAAGCCAAAACAATCACAAACCGGAGTCATATGGGTGGCCAGCACCAGATGGGTATGTTTACCCGGCTCGAATGTGGAAAGCGTAATATCCACACTATTCGCGCAGGCCTCCTGGAAAACGAGAAAATTGACAGGATCGATCTTCCAGCTTCCTGGTGGGGCAACCTCAAGGCAGCGTCCACATTGGTTGCAGGGTTCGACGTGGAGGTGAAGGTCTCCTGGGCTTTCTTTATCCTCGGCAATGGCTTTATGTGGGCATGAGGCAATGATTTTCTTGTAATCATCCTTGCTGGTTGTTTTTTCCGGGAACCAGTAGGGATCGTGATGGCAGGTATCGTGCATGGCAGAACGGGTTGGTCCGACCATACAGCCCAGTGCGATATTTTTAAAAGCGCCACCATAGCTGCAACTTGGATGCCCTTTGGCATGGGCAAAATTGATCAGAAAGCTGGCATCCTTGATCATGCCAGCCACCTTCCACTCCGTCATATTCTTGAATTTTCGTTCGTACGTGTAGAAATACTTCCCCTTTGGACCTCCGACAGGGTAGACCCGACATCCTAGAACTTCAGGGGTGTAGCCTCGTTCTGCTGCACTGACCGTATCCCACTCCACATCGCACACGAATGGTTTTCCACCGCCGTCCTTGACGGCTTGGACGATTTTCCGCACGAAAACAGGATGAATGACGGAATAACCGATATTATTACCGACATGCAATTTGATGGCGACGAGTTCATCCTTTACCCGTTCGCGGATATTAAGCTTTTTGAGGATGAGATCCAGTTTAGCGGGTAGAGTTTCCTCAGGTTTGAGCTGAGCCTGCCGGGGTGAGCCATATAATATGGTGCTGGTCATGGATGATTCCTTCTAGGTGAGATTTTGTATTGTCGTTGCATATAATCAAAAGCTTATAAAAACACGGTCAATCTGGATAACCCAAGGTTCATAAAGACCTGAAGTCAAAGTAAATTCATCTCATATTTACATCCTTACTTGATTCAGAAACTTCTGTAATGTTTCCAAATACTGGGAATATTGCTCGCGCCGAATATTGTGCCCTGTACCGGGGATGTGCACCCTCTGGAGATGGGGCACGAATTCTTGTAATTCCGCCACATCTTCATCTGTCACGATGGCTCCCAGCTCCGGATCACCGGTGATGAGCAGTACCGGGCAAGTGATCTGACCCAAAAGCGTATGGAAATCTGTTGGGACTGTCTCCTGAAGGTCAATCATTTCGGTGATTTTAAGACTGAATCGATGCTTTGAGTCTGCCCATGGGCTTAACTCGGCTTCTGGCCAGACCGGATTCTCCGAGCGGGCAATTTCGAGTAGCTCATCCCGGGTTTTGCGTTTCAAATCATTGAACCACATGCGCATCTCATCCCGAAAATCAACTTCTTCTTGAGAGGGTGGGTGAGTACGCCAAAATGCCGGTGGATCTTCCAGGATAATGGCTAGTGGTAAATCTGGAGAGAAGCCGGCCAAGGTCATCGCAGTTACTGCGCCTAATGAATGGCCCATTACGACTGGGTTTTCCAAACCTAAACCAGTTATCAGCCCTGACAATTCTGTAGCCATGGTGACCAGGTCGTAGTCCTCTTCGGGAGCCTCTGACTTCCCATGCCCGCGCAGATCCACCATGATGACCTCATACTCACCTGACAACACCTCAGCAACAGGTGACCAGCACAGCCCATCATCGGTTATGCCATGCGCCAATACAATGGGTGGTTTTGATTCACCGCCACGATAATAATGAAGTTTTGTTCCATGGGTAGTGATATTCCCCGTTGACCATGGATTCATAGGCGCTCCTGAAACATGGTTAGAAATGACACCATCCAGATCAAAGTTGTTCCCTGAAATGGTAAGTGATTAGCTTATTCCCTTTTAAAAACACCAACCTTACAGGTCGTTGCGTGTGTTCCACAACCCCAATATAGAGGAAGAGGATCCATTCCTCCTTATATGAGGCTACTCCCCAACACCATTTAAACCAGGACCAGAGAATCTTATAAAAGTACTATGCTTCGTCGCTGTGCACTTGACTCAGCAATCCGTCTACGATTTCATCGGCGGGCATGGGCAACGCGTCCTGTTGCCACAGCAACAAGCTTACCACCGGCATATCCTTCAATCCTTCCATGATGTCCATGCCGATGATGGCCATATCTCCCTCGCCTTCATCACCGTCACCGAACATTTCGCGGCTCATCGCTTCAATTTGGGCATATAAGGGTTCAAAGACAACTTTCCCACGCGGGTCGTCCATCCACTCACGGATGGTGGATTCCTTATCGAGAATGCAGGGCAGACTCAGGGTCGATTCGAGCGTCACCGTCAAGGTCTGGCGAATATCCTCAGCGGAAGCTGCAATCAGAATGTCGAAGTCCCCGTCTTCGGTAATCCACCGTTTGTATTCGGGGTGGTAGTAGGCAAAAGCGCGAAAATCGAGTTGGATGGAGACGGATTTGGTCTCACCCGGCTGGAGTTCTACCTTCGCGAAACCTTTCAGCTCCTTCTGAGGCCGGACCAATCCGGATGCATGGTCGTGGACGTACACCTGGACAATTTCCTTACCTGCAAATGTACCCGTGTTGGTGACATCCACCGTTACTGTCACGCCCTCAACATCCTTGAAGGTTTTTGACGACACTTTCGCGTTAGTGTAATCAAAATTGGTGTAACTCAACCCATAGCCAAAGGGGAACAGGACGGGCATCTGCTTGGCGTCGTAATAGCGATATCCTATGAACAAGCCTTCGCCGTAACGCACTTCTCCTGCGCCGCCTGGCCAATTGAGATGCGCGGGCGTATCGGAAAGTTTGATCGGGAAGGTTTCAGCCAGTTTGCCACTCGGGTTGACCTTACCGAATAAAACATCGGCAATCGCCGCACCGCCCGCTTGTCCCATCATCCAACCTTCGAGCACGGCTGCAACGTCATCGATCCAGTCGCTCATTACCACTGGAGCGCCATTGTTGAGAACGACGACGGTTTTGGGTTGAACTTTGGCGACAGCCTTGATCAACGCAACCTGCTGTTCCGTCAAGTCGAGATCGGAGCGGTCGTAACCTTCGGATTCCTTGAAGCTGGGTAGCGCGATGTAGAGCACGGCCACATCGGCAGACTGAGCATGTGTCACAGCCTGATCAATCATGTCTTGCTGGAATGAGTCATCAGCCGGATAGCCTTCGGTGAAGGTCAATTCAGCGTCACCGGCCTCGTCTCCAAGTTCATTGAACGGGACAGATACCTTGGTTGGGTTAATGTGCGAACTACCGCCTCCCTGGAAATGGGCATGCTCTGCTGAACGGCCAATCACTGCGATGTGCTGCTGACCGCTGAGCGGAAGCAGCCCGTTGTTTTTTAGCAGCACCATCCCTTCGACCGCTACTTTGTGGGCTAGTTTATGATGCGCGTCCACATCGAAGGTCCCGTCTTTGGGCGTCTCTTTGGCCTTGAACACGATGTTCAGGATGCGGCGGACAGATTCATCGAGGATGGCTTCATCCAGTTTGCCGGAGCGAACCTCTTCTACAACCGCATTTACGCGGCGCTCCTGCGGACCGGGCATTTCAAGGTCAACGCCGCCTTTGAGCGAAGCCACGCGGTCATGCACTGCGCCCCAATCCGAGACGACCAGTCCCTCGAACCCCCATTCATTTTTGAGAATATCGATCAACAGGGTTTGATGTTCCGAGCAGTACTCGCCGTTGAGTTTGTTGTATGCGCACATCACCGTCCAGGGTTTGGCTTGTTTGACAGCCTTTTCAAAAGCGGGTAGGTAGATTTCGCGCAGGGTGCGTTCGTCTACTTCTGCACTGATACAAAAACGTTGGAATTCCTGGTTATTGACGGCATAGTGCTTGAGTGAGGTGCCTACGCCCCGGCTTTGAATGCCATTGATCAGGCTGGCAGCCATTTCCCCAGCAAGGTATGGATCTTCGGAGTAATACTCGAAGTTACGGCCACCCAGTGGGGAGCGCTTCATATTCGCACCCGGGCCGAGTATGACGTCTACATTTAGGGCGATACATTCCTCAGCCAGTGCCTCGCCCATTTCGTGGAGCAAATCCACATCCCATGTGGAGGCGAGACAGGAAGCGGTGGGGAAACATGTGGCGGGTAAACTATCTTGCATCATTGATTGGACATCAGCCACCCGGCGGACTCCGTGCGGTCCGTCCGAAACGATCATTTCCGGGACACCAAGTCTCTCGATAGGCGTGGTCGACCACGCACTGGCGCCGGTGCAGAGAGCGGCTTTCTCTTCGAGGGTCATTTGGGAAATGATGGTTTGGATGTTAGTAGACATCGTGTACTCCTTGGGTATCCTGGTTAAAGATTATGTCGCTGCGCCAAGCGCATACGAATCGTAGACTGAACGAATTTTGAGCGCCGACTTTGCCTGTTCGGGCGTCCAACCGTTGGGCAGCGGCGCAGAAATGCTAACGGTGCGACCAGCGGGTAGGTCGAAATAATTGTCGCTGAAAACAACATCAGCACCTTCCAATGTACATTCCACCAGGCGCGCCAGCGATTGGGAGGTCAGTTCAATGTGAATATGTTCCTGTTCGACGCGAAGTTGCGTTGAGATTGCCGGTTTGGCCAAAGAAAGATGCTTGGTGGGGACAAAGAATGCCGTTTGGCGTGACAGGACCTTCCCGTCCTGACAGAGTTCGGCGATGAAAACCACTTCCCTACGCAAATCGTCGTTCAGGTGATCAGAAAACTCGAGGTTGCAAACGGGTGTTACATCTAAGGGAGCGGCTTTCACAGCCTCCTCGCCCGCCTCCACCACCACCCCGTCCAGCATTTCCAACGACCAGTGCACAGAGCCTTCCCACGTCTCGCGCAAATCGCTGGTGATGTAAACATCCTGTTCGGTCGGCTTGTCTTCGATGGACAACAATAGCGGCGCATAGAAGCGGCGCGCAGCGTAGTGCAGGGCTTTCCAGCGGCCAAAATAATCCAGGCTCGACCAGGAGGCCACCGGCCAGCAGTCGTTGAGTTGCCAGTAGAGCGTGCCAGAGACGCGCCGGGGATGACGCCGCCAATGTTCCACGCCGTAACGGATGCCTTCAGCCTGGAGCACCAAACTCAGGTACACAAGCGCTTCGAAATCCTTGGGCATGCGAAACGTATCGAGCATCTGCGCCACTATCAGCGCGTTACCACTCTCGTGTTTCTGGTGTTGCTCCATCACATAAGAAGTCATGTTCCAGTCGGATTCATCCGCGTAGGTGCGGATGGTCGCCATTGGCGGCAGCGCCTGGAAGCCGAACTCGCTCATGAAACGCGGGTATTGATCCCGGTATTCGGTGAATGGCTTGCGCATGTGCCAGACATCCCAGTAATGCGTATTGCCCTGTTGCTGACCATTGGGATCCTCAAAAGGGGTACCCGACGAAGGCGAGCTAGGCCAATAAGCGCGGTCGGGGTCTTCGGCGGCGCACCATGCGGGAAGCGTGTGGTGGAAAAACTCATCGTAGGCCTCTTGCAGATCCTGGTACTCGGGGACTTTCCAGCCCCATTCCGCCCAGCCCCACTCCATCTCGTTGTTACCGCACCACAGCGCCAGGCTGGCGCGATGGCGCAATCGGCGGATGTTCTCGACTACCTCGACGCGGACATTTTCGACATAATCGGGATCGTTGAATGGATAAACGCTGCACGAAAAGATAAAATCTTGCCATACGAGGATGCCATAACGGTCGCATAGGTCGTAAAAACGATCTTCCTCGTAGAATCCACCGCCCCACACACGCAGCATGTTCTGGTGCGCCTCCGTGGCAGCCCGAAACAGCCATTCCAACTGGGCTTCCGAGATGCGGGTAGGGAATGAATCCGCTGGGATCCAGTTGGCGCCCTTGGCGAAAATGGGTAGCCCGTTTACGACGAAAGTGAACGAATGTCCCCATTCATCTGGCTGCTGGCGCAGTTCGAGGGTGCGCAAGCCTAGCTGGTATTCTCGCTGTTCGAGCACGGTGTCAGCTTCATGCAGTTCGACGGTGACCTGATGAATCGGCTGCGCGCCGTAGCCATTCGGCCACCACAATTGCGGATCAGGAATATCTACTCGTAACGTGTTCTCATTGCCCGGGGAAACTTCAGCACTAGTTTCAAAGACCTGCCCATCCGGCGCAAGGATGCGCATGACTATCGAGTATGGCGCTTCATCCCAGATATGAATGGCCACACGTGCTTCGACTGTTACCTGACTCCCGCTGTGCTGCTGCCTGAGATGGACTTCTGCGATCCGAGCGCCTTGGTAGCCCTCCAGCCGAATATCCTTCCAGATGCCGATGGGAGGCAGTTGCGGGCCCCAATCCCAGCCAAATTGGCAGGGCGCTTTGCGCAAATACGGCCCTCCCGGAATTGCATGTGAAACGCCCGGCATACTGCGGATGGCTTGTTGTGCGGTAGCAAATCGAACGGGCGAGTCAAAAGCGATGTGCAGTTCGTTTTCCTCCGCTTTGAGCAGCGTCTTCACATCCCAGCGATACTGACGGAACATATTTGCGGTGCGCTCCAACTCGTGACCATTCAAGCTGACCGTTGCCAGCGTATCCAGCCCGTCACAGATTAGCCAGATTTGTGGCTGGCGTAAAAATTCAGCCTCAGTGTCAAACTGATATCGATATTCCCAATCTGCTTCGGCTACCCACTGAATGCGCCTTTCGTTGTCGCCTACAAATGGGTCAGGGATTTGACCCAAGGCCAGTAAATCGGTATGAACACAGCCAGGGACGTTCGCGGGCAGCCACTCTTCTGTGCCCACCTGACGAAATTCCCAGGCACCTGCCAAAGATTGAATTTTCATCATGTTTTTCCTATAAGTTCAACTTTCTCTCCAAACATCCTGTAAAGCTCGATAATCCAAAAGGTTGATGTCTTCTTCTCTGACGATATCTTTTGCCTCTTGGGAGGTAAAAAAATCAAAGTCTGTCTGGCGAATACGACTACCATCAGGATCTATAGCCAACAACTCAGAATTTTCTAGACCGGGATGAACAGCCCACTCGCTCAGACCAGTTGGTAACTCGCGCAAAAGCTTAGCATAACGAGCGGCTTTATTGACCGGATCAAGGAGGTAGCTGTCTAAAAAGTCGTAATCGTTGGTGGGGAGATTCTGGCTTTGCAGTTTTTCGATCAAGGATCGTCCTGCAACTCGGAGCGCCAGTCTGTACTCTTTTGCCAATCTCAGCATCACATTAAATATATCGTCTCTATTACCGATTCGCAGAGCATGCCAGTCCAGGTGAGAAGGTTTAAGTCCGGCTGCAAGCACGGCTTCGATCTGTGCTCTGAATTCCATTTCCAGTTGATCTAGCCTAACTTGAGCCAGAAATTCAGGCATGTCCTCAAAGTTGTAGAAATGCCCTGTTTTATCAATCAGGGATGGCACCTTTTCCTTGAGGGTTACTGGTCCCCAACGGTAATCGACCCATTCAGAGATAACGGTCAGGTGAACGCCGAATGGAATTTTGGGATGATCTGCGAGGAAATGCATGGCGTGTAACGACCAGGGACATGGGACCATCAGGCTGGTGGAGCGAACAATACTTTCCTCCAACACTTCAAAGATAGCCTCATTCACCGAATTGCACATCCCAAAATCATCGGCATTGATAATCAGAAGACGGGCATCAATCGGATACCCTAACAACCGGTTCGTTAGGTTCTTAGTCGACATGCTCAGTTTCCAGAAGCATCTTCTTTGTTGTCATGGACAGTCGGTAAAATCCAAACAATCCCAAGAAAACCATCATCAGACAGATTGGGATAATCTCCAATGAAAACTGGCGTGCCAGGACCCCCAACAAAGCGGGAATAACAGCCGCTCCCAGGCCAGTCGCAGTCATTTGCATGCCAATGGTGTTGGCTGCAAAATTCGCACCCACACGCTCGCTGGTGCCCGACATCAACGCCGGGAAGATAGGGGCGATTGAAAAGCCAATCAAAACCACCGCCAGCAGATTTGCCGCTTCGAACGGATTCCAGACCAGTAAGACCGCGCCCAGCAATGCCCCAACCAGGCAGCTCTGCACTAGGTAATTGACGCCTACCCGATTTGCATACAAGCCCGCGACCACTCGGCCAACAGTAAAGATCGCCCAAAAACCGCCAACCCATAGTCCTGCCACAGCTGGGTTGATGCCGCGCGACTCAATCAGCAGGCTGTAGGTCCAGGTTCCGAGTGAGATTTCAGCGCCGACATACATAAAAAACAATAACGCGCTCAACCACACCCGCGGCTGGCGCAGCGTTTCTCCCATTGGCGTTTTGTAGTCGGTCAGACGCTTGGGTTCTTCACTCCCAGCGGAGTGCGTTTTTCGATTCCACATCGGCAATGTCAGCACAAAGCAGGCCGCCATTGCAAATTGGAACGCACCCACCACGCGATAACCCACTCGCCACGAATTCAGTGTCGTCAATGCAATGGTCATGATGATCGGGCCAAGCATCACGCCAATCCCATAACTGGCGTGCAGCCATTGCATCAAACCCTCGCTGAAATTCGATGCGGCGTAGGTGTTGAGACCGGCATCAATTGCGCCCGCTCCCAAGCCCGCCAACACTCCCAGTATCACCATCATCCACCAGGAAGGAACGAGTGAATAGCCTACAAGGGCAGAACCGGTCATGGCGCAACTAACAGCCAGTAAACTGCCAACACCCATCTTTGCTATCAAAGTACCGCTTAAAAAACTGGAGGTCATGTATCCAGCAACGGCGGCAAATAGCAATATTCCCAGGGAATCCAGCGGAATGGAAAAATCCGCTCGCATGGAAGGCCAGGCAATCCCCAATAAACCATCTGGCATTCCCAGTGCAATAAAAGCTACATAGGCCAGGAGAATCAGGCTTAATTTTGAAGTACCCTTCGCAGTACGCAGTATGCTCAAAGGTGTGTCCAGTTTATTATTCAGAGTATTGCGTTACTTCGCTTGAATTCAAACCTAAGAGGATTGCGTTACACAGTTGAAAGATCCCATTCTTCATAGATCTTTGGAACATCACTGATCAACCGTCGAGTGTAAGCCTCTTTTGGATGCAGGATTACATCATCGGCGCATCCGCTTTCAACGAATTTTCCCCGTTCCATAATGTATACGCTGTCGGAAACGTAGTACGCCAGGCCAATATCATGGGTGATGAATATAATCGTCATCCCGATTTCATCACGCAGCTGCATTAACATATCCAGGATTGTCGCGCGAGAACAGGCGTCGATCATTGAAGTTGGTTCATCGGCCAGCAGGATCTTAGGCTTTAGCAAGAAGATACGGGCGATCATTAAGCGTTGCATTTGTCCACCGGAGAGCTCAAAAGGATACTTGTTGGTTAATTCCTCGAACTTCAAGTTCACAAAGCTGCACGCCTCCGTCATCAACTCCACTTTTTCCTCACTCGGGAGTTTTTTACCACCGAGCATATGGATACAGTCTAAAAACACAGTATCGATCTTGCTGAAAGTGTTGTATGAACAGTAGGGATCCTGAAAGATTGCCTGAATGTTTCTCCAATATTCCTTTCTCTTCTTTTGTGTCCTGATTTCACGCAACTTCCCTTGGAAGTAAATCTCACCCTCAGTGACGCTGGTCAATCCCAGGAGCATCTTCGCCAAAGTGGTCTTTCCGCTGCCCGATTCGCCCACGATCGAGACGACTTCGCCCTCGTAAAACTCGAAATCCACATGATCAACAGCAACACACCTGTTCCGGCCAAAACCATATATCTTGGTAAGCCCTGTTCCGCTCAGGCATACATTATTTTCATCGGCCATTTTTATAAACCTCTCTTAATTGTTCTTCCGAAAATATACAGCGGTAAGCGCGGTCACCTTCAATTTCACGAAGATCAACAGATTGAGCCCTACATTCTGGCTGAACGTATTTGCATCGTTCGGCAAATCGGCAACCGTCTGGCGGGTTTTTAAGATTAGGTGGTACACCAGGGATGGCAGTCAGTTCAACCTCCCGCAAACCACTTTCAGGCACAATGATCGAGCCCATGAGACCTTTGGAATATGGATGGAGTGGATCAAACACAGCTTCCTCTGCAGTTCCCCTCTCCACGATCTGCCCTGCATACATAACCATAATATCGTCGGTCACGTTGTAAAGTAGAGGAAGCTCATGCGTGATGAAGATCATCGATTTGATGAATCCCTTTTCCATCAGATCCAGCAGCATCTTGATGACCATTTTCTGTGAAGTCACATCGAGTGCGGAGGAAGGCTCATCTGCGATCAGTACTTTTGGAGAAAGGATCACAGAAATTGCGATCACGGTGCGCTGTTTCATACCACCCGAAAGTTCAACAGGGTATTTTTGTAGTACCTCCGCTGGAAGCCCCAAGATCTCAAAACGTTCTTTGGCGAGTTCGTAAATCTCCTTGCTATTTGCTTTAGGATCGTGCGCTTGAATAACATCCTCGATAAGTCGAATGACCTTCTGGGTGGGGTTGAGTGCGTTCATCGCCGATTGGGGGATATATGAAATCTCCGTTCCCAATATCGATCTGCGAACGTCATCAGGATCCATTCCAGAAATATTACGTCCATCGATGATGATCTCTCCACTCGTATAGTGCAGTGGAGCGAAGTAATAACCCATCAGGCTCAGGGCGAGGGTCGACTTTCCGCAGCCAGATTCTCCCGAAATTCCCAAGGACTTTCCTTCTTCAACTTTCAGAGAAACGTGGTCAACTGCGTAAATATTTTCCTTAAACCGAGTGACATATTTTGTTGTTAGTTCCTTGACCTCTAATATGACTCTTGACATATCAATCCATTATTCCCTCAAAGCTGGGTTGAACACCTGGTCGAGACCCGTATTCATCAAGTTCATAGAAAAGGCAATCATCGCTATGATTAGAATCACGGGGAAGTACGCCCACCATTTTCCAGTGATTTCTGCCTGGTAGATCATTGCCCAGTTCATCATCAATCCCAAAGTTGGTACTTCAGTAGTTTTGGGCCCCAATCCTAGTATCGACAACCCGGCCTCCGCCAGGATCCCCAATGAAATCTGAAGGATCAGCGCCATAATGACATAAGAAGCGATGTAAGGCAGAATATCCCTGAGGATGATGCGAAAGATTGAGTGCCCTGATAACTTTGACAGGTTAACATGGTCGCGATGACGCAATGAAATCACCTGCGCTCGCACTGCCCTGGCAGTCCATACCCAGGAGGTAAGCCCGATTACCACTGCGACCGTAAAAGCACCGCGTCGTTCCTGCCCAATACTGAATGAAATCAGGATCAACAACACAAAACCAGGGATGACTGTAAAGAGATTTGTGATGAACATAATGGTGTCGTCCGCCAAACCTCCGATATAGCCCGCCAGTAATCCTAATGTCAAACCGATTGATGTTGCGACAAGACCCGCGACAAGACCAATCAACAGTGATGTGCCGATCGCCGATATCAACTCTTTCAGCATATCCCGGCCGAAATTATCGGTTCCAAGCGGTAACACCCGTACATTTGGAACCTGGTTGACATTCACATAATCAGTCTGTTCGACGATATCTTTCTCCTCCAGTGAGCCCGTTTCTTCATTATTTTCTGCAATGATCGCGCCCTCAGTTGATAGGATTCCTTCAAGTGATTCATCGAGCCTGATATAGTAATTCCGTTGGGCATTCGTCATCCCGGGGATCATGATACTGGGGTCATAATTATTCTCCCACTGATCCACCAGTTTTTCGGTGTCGCTAATATCGATCTCACTTTCAGGAATCCCATATGCTAAGAGCCATTCCTGCATGGCAACGCGATCCTCGTCGCCCAGCTTGCTGGCAATTCGATTATCAGCGGCATCATCCAAGTTGAGGATGTATTGATTGGAATCAATGCTGTCATAAACATTCACATATATCCCAGGTGGGAAGAAGGTGCCTTGACCGATGATTTCTAGAGGATCACTCCTTACGAGCAGCGGATAGATAATCGCGATCAACACAATGACCATAAAAATGCTAAAACCAAAAAGGAACCTTGGAGAGCGAAAAACCTGCTGCAACATATGTTTCATGACAACATCTCTAACTATTCCATCTGCGCCGCTTTTATTCGCGGGTCAATAAAGCCATACAATATTTCAATGACGAAGGTCGCGATCAGTACCATGATCGTGATGATCAATGTGGTTGCTGAAATGAGTGGATAATCCTGGCCCATTACAGCCGTGAGGATTGTATTTCCAAGCCCCGGATAGCTAAAGATAATCTCAGCCACCAGCGCGCCGCTGACCATGGTGCCAATCGCTAACGCCAAACCGGTTACCTGCGGAAGCATGGCATTTCTAAATACATAGCCGATGATCTTCCGGTCTTTGATCCCCAGGAAGCGGCTGTATTTTACATAATCCGAATTCAACTCATAGATGGACATGGAGCGCATTCCAATCGCCTGACCGCCAATCGCGACCAACACGATCGACCAGAATGGCAATTGATAATGGACGATCACGGACCACATGAACTCCCAGCTGGGGTTTGGAATCATGTCGTACCCATATCCGCCCGAGGTTGGGAACCAATCCAGGTTGACTGCAAATATCACCAACAAAATAACCGCCATTCCAAATGCGGGGATATTACTCACAAAAATACTCACGGGCATGAGGACTTTGTCGTAGCCTTTTTTGATATAAGCTGCTAACGCACCAAGAGTATTCCCGATTATCCAACCGACGATAATCGCCGGGAACTGTAAGCATACGGTCCACCAGATCGCGGAACCGAGAATGTCCGAAACCTCCCTGGGATATTGACTGATTGAATAACCGAGATCGCCCTGGAACACATTTCTTACGTAGATGAAAAATTGCTCGAGCATGGGTTTATTTAATCCGAACAATTCCGTGTATTGCTCATAAATCGCCTGAACCCCGCTCGCATCTTGCATGCCCTGGGCAAGCCTTGCTACGATGCCTGCCACAGGATCAGCCGGCATCAAGCGGGGCAATGTGAAATTCAGTATGAATGCGCAAACAAAGGTAATTAAGAGCCAAACCACCTTTCCGCCGAAATACCTTGCGTACCCTTTCAACTCATCACCTCCGCGCTATTATACATTTAACAGCCATGTTCCGGGTCAGCGGAACATGGCTGTTTTGATGGATCATCGGTTACGGGTTAACCAGCGTTATGTTATAGAGACACGCGATACTATAACCCCTATGACAGACCATCGGCGGGACTGGCGGATCGGTACCGTCAGCGGCGTGTGGGAAGTTCGTCCAAACCGACTCGTTCACAGCATGGAACAAATCAGGACGGTACATGAGCGTGAATGAGGGAACATCGGTCAGGTAGATTTCGACCAATTCCGTGTACAGTTCATTCAGCTTGCCGGGGTCGGTTTCACCGGGGATCGCCTGGATCAAGGCATCCACCTCAGGATTGCTGTACTGACCCCAGTTGCCATTCCAGTTAACCGCCATCCCCACGTATTCAGAGCTGAGTAAATTGCGGACGCGTCCCCACGGCTCGGTGGGGCCAGCACCGTTACTCCACATCATGAAGATGTCATAGCCCTCGGCCAGAGGTGTATCCGATTTGGTGACGACGGTCTGATATACGGACCATTCGGGGAAGTTGGTCGTGATTTCAATGCCGATCTCTGCTCCGGCGGCAGCCACAACTTCGATCGCGGCCTGCCAGTCTGACCAGCCGTTGGGGCAGGTGGCAACATAGCTGAGCTTTTCACCTTCGTATTCACGCCAGCCGTCGCCATCGGTATCAACAATACCGGCCTCGTCGAGCAGTGCGATGGCGCCTTCGATATCGTTGCCCGCCCACTGCAGGTCTGCGACGGCTGCCTGATCGTACATCGCCTGCTCACCAGGTGTCGGGTTCATAAGTGAGCGCGGAACCTGGTCGAAGGTAGCCGATTGGTTGGTCATGGCGTTGGCAATGATGGTGGGATAGTCAACCGCAATGGCAATGGCCTTGCGCACTGCAACCTGATCCAAACCGTGCGATTCCAGATTGTAGAAGGCGGTTGGTAGGCTAGCGCCAATGCCATAGGGGGCATCCGGCAGGTAGGTGGAGATGGGAAGACCATCGACAAGCCACAGATCTTGAATGTTGGCGTTGAACTGTTGGCTCACATCTACCTCGCCCGCTTTCAGAGCGAGGAAACCGGCTGCGTTATCGGCGAAGATCGTATGTGCGACGTACTTCGGAGCCGGAAGCTTGCCCCACATGGAGGCGTCCTGACCCCAGTAGTTGTCATCGCGAACGAGGATAACCTTCTGATCATCATTGTAGAAACTGTGATAGGGACCGGAGTAAACAACGTCCTCCGCAGTATCCGCCACGAATTCCGTTTCATCACCACCGGTGCGCTCTTCCAGTTTTTCGGTCCATGCTTTCTGGATGATATAGTTGCTGCTCACGAAAGACTTGACGATCAGAGGATTGACCGCTGTGCCATCGTCCTTCAGTTTGGCCTTGACCACAACCGTCTTGTCATCCACGGCTTCAACGGTGTCGATGTAATCTTTGTTGGATCCACCAGTACCGGTATTGTACTTAAGGTGGGAGGCCCATGTATACGCGGCATCTTCCGCGGTAACCGGGGTGCCATCGCTCCACGTTGCGGCTTCCTTGATCTTGTAGGTGATCTCGGTCTGATCATCGTTCCATGACCAGGGACCATCCGCGAGCAGGGGATACTGCTGGCCATCGAGCATATTGTACAGGTACGGGGTTTCGAACATGAGGGTGTTGGCGTGGGCCCCCTCGACGATGGCCAGGGCATTGTTGCAGTTCTGGTTGTATGGATTCCAACATACCACTGGACCCCACTGCATACCATTGATGAATATGGTTTCGTTGCGGGGCAGAGCAGCAGCCACCTCGCCCGGATCGACAACCTCTTCCTCTGTCGGTGCGACTTCCACTTCTTCCGTGGGCGCGGCCATTTCTTCCGTTGGGGCGGCTTCTTCTGGGGGTGGTGTCTCGGTTTCCGTTGTGCAAGCCCCAAGCACGATGCTAATGGCCATCAGAATGGCTAGAAGTGCGGTTAGGCGTTTCATTATTCTTTCTCCTTAATTTGTGTAATTCAAAGGATTCGGGAAATTCATTATTGTAGGTTTTCTATAGAGCGTCACCTCCTCCTGGCCATATCGACATGAGAGCATGTTTATGAGATTTCTCCCAAGGATGGCCAAATGAACTGACTCATACACGGTTATCCAAACCCCTGTGGGATGCACCACAGGATTCACGAATGATCAACTCGGTATCCAAGATGATTCGACGTGGTGGGTTGATCCCATTTTCAATCAGATCAAGCAAGATCTCCACAATTGCTGTGCTGAATTGAGTAATCGGTTGGCGAATGGTCGTTAAGGTCGGATTGGGGGAGCTTTGTTGTGGAATATCGTCAAAACCAACAAAGGCAATATCATCGGGCACTGAAAAACCTGCCTCTCGCACTGCCCTCATTGCTCCAATCGCCATTATATCTGAAGCCGCAAAAATTGCATCCGGTTTGGAGGACAACAACTCTCTCATGGCGTAATAACCACCTGCTTCAGTGAAATCGCCTTCAACAATCAAGGATGGATCAGAGCCTCGTCTCCGCTCAGCTAATGCCCGTGAATATCCTTCTATTCGATCGATTCCGGCAGCGCTCTCGGTTGGTCCTGTGATAGTACCAATGCGGCGGTATCCCAAACGAATGAGATGGCTGACTGCGTTATAGGCAGCATTAACATTATCAACGTCGATGTAGCTGACATTCATGGGTTGGGATGGACGACCCGCTACGACAAGCGGTATCTTAGAGGCGATCAGGCGACCGATTATAGGGTTCCATTGGTGACCAGATTGTACAATGACCCCATCGAACATCCCAGTGCTTGAGACTCGAGGTATGATCTTTTCCTCATCTTCCTTTGAACCGACAAGGAATAGGCCCAGTGAATAATCGTATTGATTACATGCTTGGGCAATTCCCTGAATGAGGTGAGGGAAATAGGGATCTATGAAAATGGAAGTCACTTCATGGGGAAGGACCAGGGCTACCATCCCGGATCGCTGCGAGGCAAGCGTTCTTGCAGCTATGTTTGGATGATACCCGGTGCTTCGAATGGCCTCAAGGACACGCTTACGGACATCATCACTTACATTTGGGTGGTTGTTCACAACCCTGGAGACGGTTGAACGAGAGACGCCTACCAATTTGGCTATATCTTCAAGCGTTGGATCCGCCACCACATATCTCCGGCCGTAAATGAGAGCGGTTTTAGCCATTCAAGACATGATTTTAGGAAGTTTCGCTTGTTTTGATACGTTGCGTCGAAAATTATTGGTGGATGTTGGGTTTTTGGGAGCGCTCTCAACGGGTATATATAATATACTAGGTTTTTATACCCGAGTCAACTACCGACTTTGTGAAATTCAACGGTCGATAGATTCAAGCATTCTAGGAATCTAATTAGCAGTATCGTCGTCACTCAATATAAGTTGCGATGAAGTTGAATTGGCTTATACTTCCCTCTTAGCTTAGTCCTCGTCCATTGCTATGGTGTAGTAGATGATTCATTCAAAATTTCATCGACAAGTTGATATGTAATGGCTTGCTCTGGAGTTAAATAATAGAATTTCTCTTCTCTACCAATCCAGTCGAGTGGAATAGCGGAGTTTTTCCGGAAGAATTCCCTTTCTCGTTCATACAAGATTGTATTATTTGAATAAGGATCGCCGTCATATGGATATGCATGGGTATGTATCATCATACGGGAGTCTTGAGCGATTTTCCTAACGCCAGTTCCGCTCATGAGGATCTTTGTACAAGCTGAAAAGCAATCGCCTAGCGCTACAGTATTCACAATAGCTTCAGATTCCTGGATGGCATGTAAAATCGCATATGCATCTTTTGTGTAACCACCAGTTGAGGATAGATAGATGGTGATGGGTGCCTCATTGTCCTTCTCATTCAGATAATTAAGTGAAGTGATGACTTTCTGAGTGGTTATCTCATTGATCAACGTATTGACAAGGATAATTCGTTCTTTTAAAAGTGGATCCCTTGAATCAAACTCCCAGGTTTCTATGCCCTGTTGTACGGACTCTTTGATCCCGACTACTACTGATTGTCGGGCTGTTGGTATCCGCTCTAACCACGCTATGCCAATGACAAGAAGTACAATCAGCAGGATAGCGCCAACAAAAATCGGTAGAATCCAAGGCCATTTTTTTATTACTGTCCTTACACTTATAGCTGGAGCATCTTCTTCTATCGATAAAATTCTCGCATCAAATTCACGAGTTCGCTGTTCCCTCTCAGACTTGTTTTCAGGTACAAATCTCTCAAGTATTTCCAGATCTCGCCTAACATGAATAAACCGAGATGCTGCAAAACGATGATACTCAGCCCTTTTTGCATGACTATAAAAGGTCAGAATAGCACAAAAAATTGCTGCAATGATCCCAACGATGCCAATTGCGGTTCGGATCCTCTGTTCATCTACATCAGCGAGTAGTATTGCACCTGCAATCGTTGCAAAAATAGTTGCAGGCAAACCTATCCAATAATGGTATCTGTTGTGTTTGATAGCTAAAGCATAATTTGTTTTTTGATTTTCATTGACTCGTTTTTTCCAACCATCGATCAATTCTTGAACCGTTAGCTCCATCGTATCCTCCTACTGCAAGCAGGTCAGCTTCAGTTAGGGTTATTCGGGCTTGGACTAGAGAGTTGGCACTAGACTATTATCGGCGCGCTGGACCTCCGAAATCGTCCTAATAACCGCCATCCGTACTCGACGTCAGAGTCACCATGTATTGAGTTCTTCGCAAAGGCTATCAAAGGTGCTCATCACGAAAATGTTTCCAGGATGAGCCAATTTGTTAAGACGTTGGTAAGTTCGTCCTATTTCAAGGCACCGGCCATCAATCCTCGAATGAAGAATCGGCCGAGGAAGATATAGACGAGCAGGGTAGGCAGCGCTGCCAGGAATGCGCCAGCCATCTGCACATTCCATTCCACGATTTGACTCCCTGCAAGATTCTGAAGTGCAACTGTGACTGGCCATGCCCGTGGGCTGGTAAGGGTAACGGCAAAGAGGAACTCGTTCCATATGGATGTGAATTGCCAGATCATGACCACCACAAATGCCGGAGCCGCTAAAGGCAGCATGATATGTCTATAGATACCAAAAAAGCCCGCGCCGTCTATATGCGATGCCTCAACGATTTCGGAAGGGACAGTCGCAAAATAGTTGCGGAAGATGAGCGTAGTGATGGGTATGCCATAGATGACGTGCACGAGAACCAGTCCCCACACAGAGCCGTAAAGGTTGATGGATTGCATAAATCGGACTAATGGAATAAGGATGCTTTGGTAGGGGATAAACATTCCAAACAACACTAATGTAAATAGCAAATCCGCGCCGCGGAATCTCCACTTAGAAAGGACGTAACCGTTCAGTGAACCCAGGAGAGACGATAGGATGGTGGAAGTCACAGCGAGTTTGAGGCTGTTTAAAAAATTAGGGGAGAGCTTCTCGAAAGCAGCTGTGAAGTTATCGAGGTAAATGCCTGAGGGTAAGCGCCACATCGTCGCAAGGTTGACTTCTTGAAAGCTCTTGAATCCTGTGACGAGGAGAACATAGATGGGCATCAAGAAGAATGCAGCGGCGAGAATAAGGGGTATGTATCGAAGTGGCCGGATGGCGGATTGCATCACTGCTCAACCTCTGCGCGGAACGTGTATATCAGGTAAGGTACGATCAAGATAGCAACGGACAACAGAATAATAATTGCGATCGCAGCCCCTTGACCGAATCGAAGAGCTCGGAATGTCGTATACCACATGTTAAGAGCAGGTACATCGGCCGAGTAGCCCTGTCCTCCCTCCTGCGTAATCGCCATCACCAGATCGAAAATCTTCAGAGACGTATGCCCTAGAATGATCACTGCGCTCAATGTAATAGCCCTAAGCATGGGCATCACGATATGGCGGTAGATCTCAAACTCGTTTGCCCCATCCACACGGGCAGCCTCCCTCATTTCCTCAGGTACACTGCGGATGCCAGCGAGGTACAAAGCCATCGTGAAACCGCACATTTGCCAAGTTGCTGGAATCACAATAGCTACAATGCCAAAGGTTGGATGGGTGTACCATTTTGAGATAAGGAAGTCCAAACCCGCTTGATGGAAAAGGAGGTTAATGCCACTCAATCGATCCACCGATGTCGCGGGATTTAGTAACCATCGCCAAACAACACCAGTGACAATGAATGATACCGCCATTGGAAACAAGTAAATGTTACGGAAGAAAGCCTCTCCCTTAATTCGCTGATCTAGAAGAATTGCCAAGGTAAGACCAACTAGCAGGCAAGTTGTAATAAATAGAACCGTGAAGATGACCGTGTTCCGTATGTCAATTTGAAATCGTGGGCTATTGAATAAGTTGATGTAGTTCGTAAGGCCGGTGAATGTGTAATCTGGAAGTAATCCTTCCCAGGCAGAAACCGAGGACCGTACACTCCAACCGATAAAACCATACACAAAGACTGCTACTGCCAGCAACGATGGCAAAATCATGAAGAATGCAATGGCTCGGTCTTTACGCATACGCATGATGTGTATTCTACAAAAAAATTGGGCGGTCCTCAAAATGTAGAACCGCCCATCCAGAAGAACTCAGCTAGAATCCCGCTTCAGCGGCAGCTGAAACTAATGCGTCCTGGAAAGTAGCGACGTCTCGGTCGGCTATGAAGAGGTTGACGGCGTCAATGATATCTTGCTGCCAACTGGGGGCAGCCGCAGCACCGTGCATCAAGCTTGGCACGATGGTGTCAGAGGCAAAGTCATCCATCGCCGACTGCAGGTATGCATCGTATAAGCTACGATCCCCTTCCGTGTTTGCTGGGATCGATCCCTTGATGGGATTGAATGCATCCTGCCCCTCTTTCGAACCGCACACCGTCAACCAGGCGACCACTGCATCGCGATTGGGGGCGTCTTTGGGCAGGCCGAAGCTGTCCGAGAGTGCGTCGAATGACCCGGCGCTACCTGGTGATGCAGCCCAACCGAACTCCACGTCAGGAGTCCATCCCTGAGCCTTGAAGTATCCCTCGGCCCAATCGCCCATGATGTTCATGGCGGCGGTGCCGTCGATCACCAATTGAGTGGCCTGATCCCATGAAAGAGCAGCGAAATCTTCGTTGACGAAGTTAAGCATCGTGTTAAAGTTCTCTAGTGCTTGGGTGACCTCTGTAGTGCTCCAATCCGTCTCGCCGTTCCAAAGGCCAATGTATGCATCCGGTCCAATGGAACCGAGCAGAACGGTCTCGAAGAGGTGGACAACTGTCCAGCTCTCACCCAGTGCGAGAGGTGTGACGCCAGCAGCTTCTAACGTCTCAGCGACTGTGAAGAAGTCGCCAATTGAGGTCGGTGGAGTCAAACCGTTGTCTGCAAAGATAGCCTTGTTGTACCAGAGCACATTGGCTCGGTGGATGTTCACCGGCACCGACCAGATCTCTCCATCGTAAGAGAGAATTTCGATCAGATCAGCCGGATACACATCTGTCCATCCTTCATCTTCAAAAATGAATGTGACAGGTTCCATCTGATCTGCGACGACATAGGTGTCGATCAACTCGCGGCCTGCATGGACCTGGAATGAACCCGGTGGATCGCCTCCCTGCATGCGTGTGGCCAAGACGGCTCGGGCATCCACTCCAGCGCCGCCTGCAACCGTGGCATTGATAACTTCAATGTCGGGATACTGCTCGCTAAAGACCTCAAGCATGGCTGCCAGGCCTTCTGCTTCACCGCCTGCGGTCCACCAGCTGAAAACCTCCAGCTCTCCTGAGGGTTCTGCAGCACAGCCTGCCAGCAGGATCATGGCAAGCATTAATGTCACTACGATAATGTTCGGTAAACTTCTCTTAGACATCAGTAGTTCTCCTCCTGAAAATTGACTCTCGTAAAACGTGAGTATCATGTGAGTTTAGTGTATCATCCAAGCGGATTCAGTTCGGCTCTTTTTATCGATCTCACCTCCTTTGTGTTTCCTCAGGCAGTGCGAGGCAATTTATGGTTCGATGTATTATCGTCCATGACGACGTACCGTCCTGTCAGATGTGAAAACAGCTCTCTGGCTTATTCTGCCGATCGCTACCCGGACTCTTTGATTTCAATATCTGTAGTTTTCACAAGTTGCGTTCCATGTTCATTGACATACAGAGATTAGCCATTGAATAATGAATCAAATAAATTTGTTTGTAGACTTTATATCCATTTTCACGTCTGTCTTCGACTAATCCTCATAATGTTTACGAAGAATGTAAACGACGAACTGAGTTAGCTTAGGAAAGGTAGACTTGATTGATAATTAGAATGTGGATGAGGTTGGATTGCCTTAGCTTCAACCTAAGCTAAGATCACTTGAGATTGCGATGTTGAAGAACCAGGTTATTCGATCAACAAAACTAGAAGCAGTTTTCGACGTATTAATGACAAATCTCCAAAGTCAAATGGCCAGCTCTACTGGCGGAGCATCTATCGAAAATTTTCGCACAAATGCGTCATTTCACGAACAATACCGACCCAAATGTGGATCTGATCTTCATGTAATTGAACTATACCGAGCAGGATTCCCCCAAAGAGGTAGCATGTTGCAAAGTTAGACCATCACGGGATTATGTAGCTTTATTGTATCGCATTCTGATATATACTAAAGGCTGAGAGCGCTCCCAATCCTCGAAAGTAGTATACAAAGCTTTTATATCTCTGTCAAATATTCTGCGCGCAGGGGAAGAATATTGTTGAAGTTGATCAAAATCATTAGCATGGATAGGTTGGAGCAAATAGCACAGCTTCTTTGATGAATGAGTTTAATATTTAGTACCAATTTGAAGGATGACCATTCTTAATACACATTTGTAAGTATTCTTATTATCGTTACTCCCATATACCATTTCGAAGGAGGAATATCTGTCATGATCCTTCCGAACATACCCTGGGAAGAACGCCCCGCAGATTGTTCCAATATCGTTTGGCGTTACAGTGCCAATCCCATTATCCCTCGCAACCTGATCCCATCGTCCAATAGCATTTTCAACAGCGCTGTTGTTCCTTTCGAAGATAGATTTGCTGGCGTCTTCCGTTGTGATAACAAGAAACGAGAAATGAACGTGCATCGTGGATTCAGCGATGATGGCATCGATTGGAAACTGGATGATGATCCCATCGATTGGTCTTGCGATCACCCCGAAATCGGTCGATACCAATACCGATACGATCCTCGCGTGGTCTGGCTGGAGGATCGCTATTATGTAACCTGGTGTAATGGCTATTTCGGTCCGACGATTGGGATCGGCTACACATTCGATTTTAATGAGTTCTTCTTTCTCGAAAACGCCCTGCTGCCATTCAATCGAAACGGCGTGCTATTTCCACGCAAAATCAACGATATGTATGTGATGTTGAGCCGCCCCAGCGACAATGGCCACACACCATTCGGGGATATCTTCATCAGCCAAAGCCCAGATCTCATTCATTGGGGGCAACATCGATACGTAATGGGAATCAAGCCCCACAGTTGGCAGAGCACAAAGATTGGCGCAGGTCCCGTCCCGATCGAAACCCCTGACGGCTGGCTGATGTTCTACCACGGTGTTCTGACATCTTGCAACGGCTTTGTCTACAGTTTTGGAGCTGCACTGCTTGACCTGGATCAGCCCTGGAAAGTGATACTCCGCGGTGGTCCCTATCTGCTCTCTCCACAGACGAACTATGAATGTGTGGGCGATGTTCCTAATGTGGCTTTTCCTTGCGCTACACTGTATGACCAAAAAACAGGACGAATTGCCATTTACTACGGTGGTGCTGATACAGTGACAGCCCTAGCTTTCACCAACCTCGATGAGGTTCTTGATTTCTTACAGAAGAATTCAGAACTCTAGATTTGGATTGTAAGATAACGAGAACCTGACAGAGTTGTTTGATTAATAAGGAGAACACTAGATTCTACGATGTAAAATCCTATAGCTATGACTATTTGTAACCCCTGCGCTTTGCTTCTTCAAGGATGCTCTCAGTCGCAGTTGCCCCAACGCGTGTAACGCCCAAGGCTCTAACATGTAATACGTCATCCAGAGTGCGTACCCCACCAGCAGCTTTGATCTGAATGGGCGCAGTACACTCCCTTCGCATCAACGCCAGGTCATTATCCGTCGCCCCCTCATAGGAGTACATCCCGTTTTCGCGCTTTACAAAACCGTATCCTGTTGAAGTTTTAGCAAAGGCAACAATAAGCTCATTGCATATCTCACACATTTTTTGTTTGAAATGATCATCCTGCAGGTAATCATTCTCGAAAATGACCTTTAAAATTCCTCCACCGCTTACAACGATCTCATTCAGTTGGCCAATCTCCTCCGATACATACTCCCAGTCCTCACTCAAAACCTTACCGATGTTGACAACAACATCGAGCTCCTCAGCTCCATCCGCAAGAGCAAATTCAGCTTCTTTTACCTTTACATCAATCCGGCTATTTCCATGTGGAAATCCCACAACGGTTCCCACCTTCACATCGGAACCCAATAATATTTCCCTGGCCTGTGGAACGGCGTAAGGCTTGATACACACTGCAGCCACATCACATCGCAATGCCAACTCACATCCTTGCTGCAAATCTTGATCTGTCATCGTTGGATGGAGCAGGGAATGGTCGATCATCTTAGAAATCGATTGAAGGATCTTATTCATGCGTCGCTCTCCCATAAACTTATGGACAATTTCTAGTGAACACGCCTTCACCGAAGCGCCGAATTGAACATTATTCACCCATTAATTCGTTTAGAAGCATTCGAGAACGACCTCGACCTTCACTTTCGCCGAAGTATTTGTCCTCCCCGCCAGGACCAGTGCGAAATCCTTGAGTCTCCAAGGATCGAACATAGACTTCTCCTCGTCTTCTGGTGGATTCTATATCCACGGCTGAGGCTGAGATGTTGGATGTATTTATGGTATTGTCATTCAACAGCCGACACCATGGAGCAATCATAGCTTACATTGATGCTCTGATTTGATCCAAGACATCTTGGGTACCGGGAGCAATTACAAAGAAATTGTTGAGTTTCTCGCAAGCATAGTCAGGGCAGTGAGCACAATTCACTACGCCGCGCGATAATCCGCAGGCTCGGATATCACACTGTGAACAGTGCGCACCCTTTCGTCCCTCCTTGCCGAGGCAGCCATCACAGGTGACGTCAGTGATGGTGGCTCCTTCGAGGTTATATTCCTCTACCCATTGAGCGGCAACCTTCTCTAGTTCAGATTTATCTCCCGACTGCGTAGCAAGATACGCTGAACAATCAGAACAAAGGATTCCGCAGTTGGCGATGATTTTGTCCGTTAATTCCATAGTGTCTCCCCTAATATGAGGTTGATTTCAAGGGATTATGTTCAAGCTTGGCATAATTATCGGTTTGTATCCATCGACGCAATTTAGACCTTCTTTCTGGGAGTCATAGACCACATGTAGGTACGAATTGCCCCGCACTCAGAAGTGGGCCATAGGCTTCGCGCAAATGCACAAACTTGCATTCGGCGAATATGCATAGGATCATTCTTGGAGGATCCAATCATAGGGTTACTTAGGTGTTCTACTCCTGCTGAGGATTATGCAAGGAAACCTGCCAGGGTGATAATAGCCTTTCGTGTAGTACTTGTCGATTCCGGAGGGACACATGAGTGTCCTCGAATCCATTATGCGAGAGATACCGTTCCATTTTTCTCTATTTCATGGAAACAATGTGATCTGCAGGCAAAAGGGCAAATGAGCTCAGGTTCAAATTTGTCGAGGATGTTGAGAATTGGATGATAGATGGATAGTGATTGGATGAATTCCTCTGTGATACGATGACCTATGTGGGAACCATATGCATGAAATGGATGGGTCATTAACCGAGGGCACTTCCTATATATTCGGATCTTGGAGGCAACCATGAAAATTGCCGTGATCGGCGGGGAATCGACATACACACCTGAGCTGGTGTCAGGTTTCATCGAGGTGCATCGAACACTGCCTGTATCTGAGCTATGGCTCATGGGCATCAATGAAGAGCGGCTGCGAATTGTTGGGGATTTTGCACAGCGGATGGTCGCAGCGCAGGAAATGCCATTCGAAATTCGAATGACAGGTGATCGGCGTGAAGCACTCAAGGATGCCAGCTTTGTCATCACCCAGCTCCGCGTCGGAGGCATGGCGGCCCGTCGAGAAGATGAGTACCTTGGTCGAAGACACGGCTTAATCGGACAGGAGACGACAGGGATTGGAGGGATGGCGTGCGCACTCAGGACAATTCCGGTGATCCTCGAAATCGCACGCGAGATCAATGAAATCTCTGATAACGCCTTATTCGCTAACTTTACCAATCCTGCGGGCTTGATCACTGAGGCGGTGACACGGCATGTGCCTGATGTCAACGTCGTTGGCATGTGTAATGTGCCCATCACAACCAAGATGCATCTCTTGGAAATGATTCAAGAACAAGGAAACATACACCTTGACCCACAAGATGTTTCATTGGATACCTTAGGCCTAAATCACCTTTCCTGGCACCGTGGATTGAATGCCGGAGGTGAGGATTATTGGCCTCAGGTCATGGAGCTTTTTATTGACTATTTAAAGACGCAGTCAGTTCCAGACTGGGAACCTCAATTGATCGAAGCCCTTGGCATGATCCCGAATTATTACCTCGGATACTTCTATAATCGTCAGAAGAAACTTTCTGCGCAGGAATCCTGGCCACCATCCCGAGCTGAAGAAGTCGTGGACATCGAGAAGAGCCTATTACAGAAGTATGCTGAGCCGTCAACAGTAGAATTGCCAGTGGAATTACTCAATCGTGGCGGAGCGTATTATTCCACGATGGCAACGAAGTTACTGAATGCATTTCATAACGATCTTGGTGAAATCCATGTATTGAATGTTCCTAATCGGGGTGCAGTATCTACCTGGCAAGATGATTGGGTATTAGAGCTGCCTTGTCGAGTAAATGCCGAAGCCATTCAACCGCTTCCGGCTGAACCTCTTCCGGCCATCTGCTCGGGCCTTCTAACGCAAGTTAAGGAATACGAGGTGCTTACCGTCGATGCAGCAGTACTCGGTGATCGGAAATCTGCATTCCAAGCGCTCCTGAGCCATCCGCTCGGACCAGATACAGATGATATCGAAGTTGTCCTTAATGATATGCTTGAAACCAATAAGAAATACCTTCCTCAGTTTTGGCATTGAAAGATGATCGAAGAGGAGTGAAATGAAGAAGGTCTTTCTAGGTGTCGATATCGGAAGTTCCTCGAGCCATGCTCTCATTGTCGATGAGCATGGCAGCGTCCTCGGATTTGGCCATGGGGGACCTGGCAATCATGAGGTTGTCGGCTACGCAGGGCTCCAGGAAACGCTGCACGCGGTCACTGGGGAGGCTCTACAATCGGCAGACCTTGAGAAAAAGGACATCACCAGTGCGGGATTTGGCATCTCTGGATACGATTGGTCATCAGAACGCGAACCTACGATGGAAACAATTCAGTCGTTGGAATTGTCATCGCGTATTGCATTAGTTAATGACACATTACTTGGGTTAATCGCGGGCGCAGAGTATGGATGGGGAATTGCCGTTGTCGCTGGCTCTGGTGAGAACTGTTGGGGCAGGGATGCTCGAGGGAAGATCGGGCGAATGACGGGCTGCGGTCCATGGATGGGAGAATTTGGAGGCGCGTCCACAATTGCCAGACAAGCGATTTACGCCGTCGCTGCGGAATGGACCCATAGGGGTCCTCCGACATCTATCACTCATATCTTGCTGGAGAAAACTGGAGCAAGTACAGTCGAGGAACTTCTTGAAGGATTGAGCTTGTTTCGATATGAAGTAGGCGGTGAGGTGGCACCGCTCATCGTGCAAGCGGCTGAAGATGGGGATTCAGTTGCTTACAACATCATTCAATGGGCTGGAGAACAATTGGGAGCCTTGGTAATTGGTGTCATTCGTCAGCTGGATTTTCAAAATGAGACATTTGATATTGTGCAGATGGGAGGGGTCTTTAAAGCCGGAAGGATGTTGACGGGCCCCTTTCACGCAAGTGTAACGCAGGTAGCACCGGGCGCTCGTTTTGTTCCACTAAATGTTCCTCCCGTTGTAGGAGCGGTATTACTCGCGATGGAGCAGGAAGAGGTAGACATGTTTGCGGCTCGCGGGGCACTGTGGGCAAAAGAGGATTGGTTCTGATTGAGAATAAGTTCTTGCGCTCAGGAAAGTTCTAAATAGATAAATGACGACTGTATTCTCCCCAAACTTCTCGCAATCTCCCACAAATCTCTCCCAGCGTGACCTCTCCCTCAACACATTCGATGAAGATAGGCATCAAGTTGTCATTCCCCTGTGCAGCGTTGACCAGTTGTGAGAGTAATGTATTGACCCTCTTTTCATCACGCCTCGCGCGTAATTCCGCCAGACGTTCTCTCTGGAGAGCTTCAATAGCTGGATCAACCTTCAATGGAGTTAATGCGACCTCTTCATCGATCCCATAGTCGTTCACACCAACAACGATTCGCTCTCCGCTTTCAATCTCCTGCTGAACATGGTAGGCAGAATCCTGGATCTCACGTTGGATGAAACCCTGTTCGATGGCGGTTTGCGCTCCACCCATGTCATCAATTTTCTGGATGTATTCCTTTACCCGAGCCTCAATTTCATCTGTTATCGATTCGATAGCATAGGAACCAGCCAGTGGATCGACTGTATTAACGACTCCGCTCTCGTGGGCGATGATTTGTTGGGTCCGGAGCGCGATCCTTGCAGCCTCTGTCGTCGGTAAACCAATGGCTTCGTCCATACTATTCGTATGGAGGGATTGGGTGCCACCAAGGACGGCTGAAAGGGCTTGCAGTGCAACGCGCACGATGTTGTTCTCTGGTTGTTGGGCGGTAAGGCTTGAGCCAGCCGTTTGCGTATGAAAGCGTAAACGCCATGATCTTGGATCATTCGCAGTAAACCGCTCACGCATGATGGATGCCCATAGCCTGCGAGCCGCACGGAACTTCGCAATTTCTTCCAGAAAATCCTTGTCAGCGCTAAAGAAGAAGGTCAATTGGGGAGCGAAGTCGTCCACCTCCAAGCCCACCTTCAAAGCCGCCTCGACGTATGCGATCCCATTGGCGAATGTGAATGCAATCTCCTGAACAGCTGTAGCTCCGGCTTCACGAATATGATAACCGGAGATGGAGATCGTGTTCCAACTGGTCAGATGATCTCGACAATAGCTGAAAGTATCGGTCACCAAACGCATCGATGGAGAGGGAGGAAAGATGTAAGTTCCGCGGGCGACGTATTCCTTGAGGATGTCATTCTGGATAGTTCCGCGAAGTTCGGCTGGATCGATGCCCTGCTTCTTCGCAAGGGCGATGTACATCGCCAGGAGGATGGCTGCTGGGGCATTAATGGTCATGCTTGTAGAAACTCGGTCCAGTGGGATGCCATCGAAAAGTAGCTCCATATCCTCCATGGAGGATATGGAGACACCCACTTTACCCACTTCACCGGCTGCTATCGGGTCATCCGCGTCGTAACCAAGTTGGGTAGGGAGGTCAAAGGCTACGGATAGCCCCGTTTGACCTTGATCGAGCAGGTAATGATACCGGCGGTTGGTTTCTTCCGCCGTTGCGTAACCGGCATACTGTCTCATGGTCCACAAACGGCCGCGGTACATGGTCGGCTGGACGCCGCGTGTGAATGGATATTCACCGGGGAAACCAATCGCTTCCACATAGTCAGGTGCGTCCTCGCGCGGAGTGAATACTCTCTTGATTGAAATACCAGAGGAAGTTTTGAACTGCTCCTTCCTCTCAGGCCAGCGTTTGAGCGCTGGGGAGAGAGTCTTCTCCTCCCAGGTATTACGCGCCTCATCCATGGATTGGCTCATCGACCATACTCCTCATCCTACTCATTTTGGAATGCATTCTCGACACCCATCTCCTCTGGTCGGACCTCTTGAAGATTAGTGAAGTTAGCAAATGTTGCATCGGTGAATGGGAGATCCAATCGCTCTCTTAGGTCCTGGAAAATGTCTAGATAAGATTTCATCACGCGCCGATCCCATGAAAGGTGCAATTTTTTAGACATCTCACGCAGTCTGCCCAGCGATGGACCTTCTAGCTCGATGAAAGAACCAAAAGGAAGTTCATCCAGCATCACGTCGACATCACCAAGCCGATATATCTGGCGATATTTTTCATAGGCTGCAGTGACCTCGAAACCAAGCGCTTCGAAAAGATGTTGGGCGTGAATAGAATCGTCGACCTCGATTTCGATCTCTTGACGCTCGTTAAAATCCGTTAGAACATGTTTGAATGTTATTCGGCTGGAACGATCCTCCCGGATCCGAAGGATTGATTGGTTTTCAGCTAATTGCAGATCATGTGTGTCAAAGCGGATGTTTCGTTCGAAGTAGCGATCTGAGGATAGCTGGGCGCCCTGAGATAGAAGCATTTCGCGGAATGGGGTTAGATCCGATACGAAATATTTGACTTCGATCTCCCGTTGGATATCAGTCATGTTATCCTATCGTAAGCAGGATTTGATTCTGCTCGACATTGTCCCCAGATTTGATTCGTAAACTTCGTATGGTGCCTTCACAAGGGGCCTTAAGTTCATTCTGCATCTTCATAGATTCGAGGACGATCAGGCTGTCACCCACATCGATTTCCTGTCCCTCTCGAACTTTAACGGAGATGATTAATCCTGGCATAGGGGACTTCATGTGAAGCTCGCCAGATTTTGCGACTGAGGGACCCGATGTTTGTCGTAATCTTCTCTGTCGTTCATCTTCCACAGATACGGAGAAATGCTGTCCCTGGAGAAGGACCTCCATGCCATCCTCTGTTGGTTGCACTAAGGCCTCGTACGAGCGACCATCGACGATCAATGAGTAAACCGGCTGACCTGCGACGGAGAGGTAATCAATGGTGACCCGCTCGCCATTGGCGATGATCTCATCCTCAACGTTGATCTCGATTTCGAATTCTTGTCCATCGATGATGGCTATGTACTTCATTGGCTTCTCCTAAATTGATCAGCCTTTTCTCTAGCAAACATCACACCACGAGTGTTCACCGATTCATTCGCTCCCATCGACCCGACCACTTCCAATTGCTTTCATCCCTGCTACCTCTGCGGACAATTTGCGACGCCTGTTGGCTATGGCGGTGAGCCACGAGTGTGGCCATGATGGCCGCAATGGGGGTCAAGTCCTCTTTCTCGATTTGCGTGTCATCCATGGAAAAGCGCTCTTCCACAAACCGGGTATCGTAGTGTCCTGCGAGGAATCTGTGGGACGCAAGGATATTCTGATGGAAAGGAATATTTGTTTTAACACCCAGGATGCGGTACTCATCCAGAGCCCGACGCATACGCAAGATCGCTTCGCCGCGCGTCTCACCCCAACAGATGAGTTTTGAGATTAGCGAGTCGTAATATGGAGAGATATGAAAACCTGCGTATACACCGGAGTCAACTCGTACACCTGGGCCCGTGGGCAGGATGCTCTGCGTGATTAGCCCGGTTGAGGGGAGGTAGTTGTTGTATGGGTCTTCTGCGTTGATGCGGCACTCTATCGCCCATCCATTCATTTGAATTTCTTCCTGCGACCAGCGTAACTTCCTACCTCGCGCAATCCGGATTTGCTCCTTCACAATGTCGATGCCGGTAACAAATTCTGTGACTGGATGTTCAACTTGGAGGCGAGTGTTCATCTCAAGGAAGTAGAATTGCTGATCCTTATCCACAAGGAATTCAATCGTCCCGGCGTTAAGATAATCCACCGCCTTGGCCGCCTTGCATGCGACTTCGCCCATCCTCTGCCGAAGTTCATCATCAATGAATGGGGAGGGTGATTCCTCGAGTAGTTTTTGATGGCGTCGCTGCATAGAGCACTCACGTTCGCCAAGATGGATGACATTACCATGGCTGTCAGCAAGGATCTGAATTTCGATATGTCGTGCGTTTGGAACTAATTTTTCAAGGTATACGTTTCCATCACCAAAAGCAGCCTCCGCTTCTCGACGAGCAGCCTGAATGAGGTCGGGAAGTTCCTCCGCCGTGGTGACTTCACGCATTCCTTTTCCGCCGCCTCCGGCGGTGGCCTTGATCAGCAATGGGAAACCAATCTGGGGAGCGATGGCGATAATCTCATCATCGGTCATATCGCCTTCACCCTCTGTGCCAGGGACTACGTGCACGCCTGCCGCTGTGACAGTTGCTCTTGCCACTGCCTTATCCCCCATGGCTGCAATTGCACTGGGCCGAGGACCGATGAAGACTAGGCCGGCATCTTCCACTTCCTTGGCAAAATCGTCACGCTCGGCCAAGAAGCCATAACCTGGGTGGATTGCCTCAGCACCACACTTTTTTGCGATATCCAGGATCTTGTCACCACGAAGATAGGATTCACGGGATGGAGCTGGACCGAGTAGGTAGGCCTCACTTGCATAGCGCACATGCAGAGCTTCCCGGTCGGCTTTGGAAAAGACGGCCACAGTATCAAGCCCAAGCTCCCGGCAAGCACGAATGACCCTGACGGCGATCTCGCCTCGATTTGCAATCAAGACTTTTTTAAACATGTTTACTCCCAGTACGGGATTCTACTCCGGTATTCATAGAAGCAGTACTTTTTACTGAGGAAGTTTAAAACCTTCTCATTAAAGACATCTGGCATGTCTTGCGGTGGCATATGACCAATCCCTGGTATCAGCCAAAGATTTGCTTCTGGTATACCTTCAGCAATATCTATTGATTGTTGTGGGGTCGCATGCTCGTCAAGCTCCCCCTGGATAACCAAGGTTGGGCACTTGACATTTGTTAACTCGTTGGCGAGATCCAATGTGATATCTCCATGCTCCCGCCAACTATCTGCCCAAGCGCGAATAAGGGCTTCAGCCTTCTTTCCATGTTCTCGTTCCAGAAGTCGGATGAATTGCGGTGACATATCCTCCTGAAGGGTTTTCAATTCATCAATCATCTTCTGCTCAATGTAAATATGTGCGGCGACAAGCACGAGCCGTGATATGAGTTCAGGATACTTCCCGGCAATAATTAATGATATGGATCCACCGTCGCTGTGACCTACCAGGTCAACACTCTTGATTCCAAGGAAATTGAACATCTCAACGGTTTCTTCTGCGTCCTCATGCATGAACCGGGGGGCGAACGAGTCTCGCACATCTGATCCTCCATATCCCCAACGGTCAAAGACGAGAACCGATCTACCTACATCCAGGAACACTGGGATCTGGTGTTTCCATGATCGGATCGAGCCTAGCCCATGGTGGAGTAGGACGATGGGATTGACAACCTTGGGCCCATACCACTCCCAGTACAGCCGGTGACCATTTACCTCAAAATGGCCAGATGAGTCCGGCACACGGCTTGAATGAGTGTTTCCATCACTCATCGGAGTGGGACTAGAGTGGGATGTTTCCATGTTTCTTTGGCGGATTGTTGTCACGCTTACCTGCCAACATCTCGAGTGCATTGATCAACCTCGGTCGAGTGTGCCTGGGCTCAATGACGTCATCAAGATATCCACGCGCTGCTGCGACGTAAGGATTGGCGAATTTCTCCCGGTAATCGGCGACGAGATCAGCTTTCCGTTTATCTGGATCTTTCGCATCGGCCAATTCTTTGCGGAAGATGATATTCACAGCTCCTTCAGGTCCCATAACGGCCAATTCTGCCGAAGGCCAAGCGAGGTTCAGATCACCTCGGATGTGTTTTGAGGACATAACATCATAGGCACCACCGTAGGCTTTACGTGTAATCACCGTGATCTTTGGGACTGTGGCTTCGCAATATGCATAGAGAAGTTTCGCGCCATGACGGATGATGCCTCCATGTTCTTGAGAAGTCCCGGGTAAAAAACCGGGCACATCCACGAAGGTTATCAATGGAATGTTGAATGAATCGCAGAATCGTACGAATCTGCCCGCTTTATCCGATGAATTGATGTCCAGCACACCAGCCAGGATTGCTGGTTGATTGGCAACGATTCCTACGCTGTGCCCTCCTAATCGAGCAAATCCGACGACAATGTTTGGCGCGTAATTTTCATGGATTTCAAAGAACTCACCGCTGTCGACCACCATGCGGATCACATCGCGTATTTCATAAGGTTTGCTGGGATCGTCAGGGACGATGTGATCGAGAGCTTCTTCAGTGCGCAATCGATCGTCGCTGGTGGGGACGAAGGGAGGGTCTTCGAGATTGTTCTGTGGAAGGTAAGACAGGAGGACTCGGATCATGTAAAGGCAGTCGGACTCATTTTCAGCGACATAATGGCAAACGCCAGAAGTGTTGGCATGTACATCGGCGCCGCCAAGGTCCTCAAAGCTGACCTCTTCGTGCGTAACTGCCTTCACAACATCAGGACCGGTGACGAACATGTATGAGGAGTTGCGTACCATAAAGATCATGTCCGTCAGTGCTGGAGAGTATACTGCGCCACCTGCACACGGGCCCATAATTGCGCTGATTTGTGGAATCACACCGGAGGCGAGCGTATTGCGCAGGAAGATATCGGCATAGGCCCCCAGTGAGACAACGCCCTCTTGGATGCGCGCGCCACCCGAATCGTTGAGCCCGATCACAGGAGCGCCGTTCTTAAGCGCCATATCCATGATCTTACATACTTTCTCTGAATGGACCTCGCCAAGGCTGCCGCCAAAGACTGTGAAATCTTGAGAGAACACATACACAAGTCGTCCATCAATAGTTCCCCAGCCCGTCACTACGCTGTCACTCAGATATTTGCGTTGATCGAGATCGAAATCGTGAGTCCTGTGTGTGACGAACATATCGGTTTCACGAAAGGATCTATTGTCCAGCAGGAGTTCAAGTCGTTCACGTGCCGTCAGGCGACCGCGTTTATGCTGTGCTTCGATCCTTTCGGGACCACCACCCTCTAACGCTTGTTCCCTCATTTTACGGAGATGTTCAAGTTTCGATGTATCACTCATGGATATGTCTCCTGAAAATACATTCTTGATCCTGGACGACTGAGGATCCAGAAGATAATGATAAGTCCAGCAATCGTAACGAAGGCCGCAGCCAGTAAGGATCCGCGCTCGTACTCTGATTGGACGAGGAACATTCGATCAGCCCAATACCATATGACAAAGACTAGGCTTCCGATACGAAGGTACCATGGAGCCCAGGACCGGCCGCTGTAGAGACCATATGCTCCGACCAATCCGGCGATGCCCCATATCAATCCCGTCAGTGTTAAGTACCATTTCGGAACCGCAAGGGGTAGATCAGGCAAGGTCAAACTTACAGCCATCCGAATGATAAAAACCGCTGAGAAAATTAACACCCCTACAGCAAGCCAAGTTACGCTGCGTGGACGACTTTTAGATTTCAAGTGTGATCTTCCCCATTTGCTCTCCCGATTCAAGCCTCATGTGGGCTTGATTGGCATCCTGAAGCGAGTAATTTTGATCTAGTACGGGCCTCAATTGACCTTTGAATACGAGATCCATCACATGATGGAAATCATCCGTAGTCCCCATTGTCGACCCAAGGATGGAAAGGTGCTTGCCGAAGATGTAGCGGTTATCTATCTCGAATTTTGGACCGGCTGTATTTCCGACGGTAAGTATGCGTCCTCCCTTGCGTGCTGCTCTCATGCTCAGCGGCATGGTCCCAGCACCAACGTTATCGACTACCACATCAACGCCTTCCCGACCGGTCATTTGATAAGCAGTCTTCGCCCAGTCGGTATCCGTTGCGCGATCAATGAGCACATCTGCACCAATGGATTGTGCAATTATAAGCTTTTCCTCATTGGATCCTACGACAAATACCTCCGCACCCACATACTTTGCCACTTGGATACTCGCCATGTTTACTCCACCCGAAGCACCTACGATCAATACACTTTCACCAGGTTTAAGGGAACCACGAGTGACAAGCGAATGCCATGCTGTAATAAAAACCAAGCTAGCCGCAGCTGCGGTTCTGTATTCAAAACCATCTGGGATGTGAAGCACATTTCTTTCAGGAACGACCAGATATTCTGCATAAGTGCCTGGGATCGTCTCGCCCAACAGATGCCAGTCGCGACAAAGGTTGTCTTTACCAGAGCGACAGAGGGAGCATTGACCGCAAACAACACTAGGATTTACGACAGCCCGATCCCCAACTTCTGTATGCTTGACATCCGTGCCAATAGAGGAAACATCCCCTGCGCCGTCAGCACCCGGAATGTGGGGAAACGTGAGCTTGAGTTTGGACCATCCGTTGCGAACCCATATATCCGCACGGTTTATTGCCGCTGCCTTGAGACGGATCTGAACCTCCCCAGGGCCAGGTTGAGGGGTTTCAAACTCACCGTATTCAAGCACTTCAGGTCCACCGTGTTTGTGGAAAAATACGGCGTTCATGGTTCCGAGTGCGTGACTATAGATCTACGTTGATTGAGGTTCAGGACAACTCCCTTCCAGCTTGCAGATTTGAGGAATTCAAATCCATTATATCTTGAGACTGGTTAATGAATGAAGTAGAGGATTTTAAGCAGTTTTAAATTGGAGGGGAACTGACGAAATCAGTAAAAATCGCCAAGGAGAGCAATCGAGAATTATCCCTGGTAATGATACATTCTCCGGAAGTAATTCAGTAGCTATCAATTACTCAAGAACGATCTCGCGGACATGAATGACCCCTCGCTCATTATCATCCAGGTTTTCAACTTCCAATTCCATCATGATGATGGCATCGGGTCCTTGATCGAATGGGATTTCCATGGTTGGATCGGCAAGTTTTTCTTCGAGTGCCCTCTCGTACTCGAAAAATTCCCCCTCGGCTGAATGGACTCGAGCCATGACTCGCAACCTCATGCTTCCTGCTGTAACAAGTACTTTGTTCCATGATATTGGCTCATCGAAATGAATTACGAACCTGGCTGGATTGAGCCTGTCTGTCCTGATGAGTGTAAAGACATCACCGTCAAAAAGATCGGCGACTTGACCTCCGTCAAATTTCGAATGCTCTACTACGACTTCGTGACCATTAACCACTCCAGGGTCAGAAACAAGTTCCAGACGCTCCGCATCCTCTGCGGCAAATAATCCTTCCACGTTATCGACGTACTCTAAGCTCATGAAATAAAAGCCAGGATCACCATTAGGATAAGGAATAGTTTTCATGACGCTAACATTCTCAAATTTTGGTGTATTCATGGCCTTGCTATACTCATCGGGAGTCATTATTAGAACAACATCATCATTAAGGGGTCGATATTCCTCGATGTAAGCATCAACGTTCCTTAACGTGATTTGGTGGTCATCCTCGATGAAGAACCTTTTAATGATATCTGTGCCGTTTGCCCAAGTCGGGGAAAGGATAATTTGCCTATCATGATCTTCCTCAAGCCAGGACTCAATTTCCTCAAACACTTGCTTCGAGCCGTACTGCAATCCATACAATCCGTATTGATCGTACCAGGTTGGTCCGTTGACGATGGAAGCGCGCAGTATCCCAATGTTGATGAGGGCCAATACAATGAAGAGTACCCAAGCGATCGCTTGCTTGTTCCACCTTTTAGCGATAAGGTTTGCTGCCCAGTCTAGCCCCAATGCAGTAAGGATCGCGGCCGGAATGACGAGAACTAGAGTCCGTGTAACGCCAATCCCGACAATTGCTGTGCCTAATGGTGCGGCGATCAATGCGATGAGTATTACCCTGTAGATGCTGGAGCGGATGTTTCGGAAGCAAATCACAAGACCAGCGACGAGGAATGGGATTGTGATCCATAAGATATGTCCCATTCCATCCATTGTGTGCCGGATGATATCGACATCATTGGGGAAGAACCAGTATAAGGGATTGATCGCTTGGAAATAGTTTCCGAAGAACCTCGCGATCTTCTCAATCAATGGTATATCAAGCACCAGGTATGAACTGAGTGTCTTAAGGTGGAACGTTGTCTCACCCGGGTGCTGAAGTTGGAATCTGACGTAAGGAATGGTCATCAGTATGAGGATGATGAATCCGAAAATGCTGGTCCGGCGATTTTCCCAGTGATATCGGGCATCGGAGATGAGAAGCATCAATCCCGTACCAACGACGATTAACTGACCCGGACTGTAGCTGTAAAATGCAAGGCCGCCACAGATGAGCGATGGATATAGATATCGCGGATCTTTGGTCCGATAGAGCATGTAGAAATAAAGGAACCATGTGTAAATCGAAGCCATAATAACAGTCTCGAACGCGGTTCGAGAGTGAAGGAACCAGACCGGGGTCATTGAGAGGAGCAGGATACCAGTCCACCAATATCTTAATTTGAAGACATTTTTGAGGATCAGACCAACACCGACTGCGCCCAGAATAGTAACCAAAACAGAGGTTACGCGAGTGACCGCAATTGACTTACCGAAGATGAAAGTGGGGATAACCTGGAGGTATACGGAGAGACTGAGATTGTAGAGTGCGCTGTTTTCAAAGTAAGTAGGAAACAAGACATCATTGTAGTCGCGAAATCCATCGCGGATGAAATCAGCTGCAAGGACGGTTTGCACAGCTTCATCGGTGAAGAAGTAAATGGGGAAATCTTCAATCTTTATCAGGCGAATAATGGAATAAATCAGAATTGCCAATCCGAAAAGGATCATTTCGGTTGAAATAGCCCATGTTTTCAAGCTTGTGGATAACTTGTCAGCTGCAGGACTGCTATAAACTGCCTGAAGTTTGCCTGGAATGGATCCGAACCATTGGCCAGCCTGGATGAGCCAAAGTCTTAACCCTGTCGCGGTGGATTCTTTCTGTACTTGACCAACTCCGAGAGCTTCTTCTGATATAGAAACTTTCGCACCGCTCATGGAGGGATCAGATCGCACAACCACGGAGGCTTCAGATACCTCCATCCCAAAATCGCCGTCAGCGGGAACTGCTTCAACCGAAAATCGAAGGCGCGTATGGCGAGGTAGCTTGATGTTCAATTGAATGTGAACATCCTCTTCACCTGGTTCGAGCCCGTCTTCACCGTTTTCAATTTGGGATGTGCGGACGATGATCCTTGGCGATTCATCACGCATCTCTTCCACATCATGGTCGCCATCATCCAGCGCCGAACGATCGGAGGAAGACGCAGGAGTTGCATCTCCATTGGGTATGGGAGCCTGAGCGGAAGTTGCAGCTGAAGAGATTTCAATCTCTTGTATATCACTTTCCACCTGTTCTGGGTGAACATCGGACGGAGTAATGCTTTCTACATGTATCGGTATTGGAACTTCGGATGATGCCTCGCGTGTTGCAGGCTCTTCAACCTCTCTAATAGTATCGTCCGCGACTTCGTTCATAGCATCGACGGATTCGTGCGCCGAGTCCTTGATTTCGGAAGCGCGTTGTTTTTCCTTATTCCTCCGCCACCAAACCCATATGAGCGCAACGTCAACAGCGAGGGCTGCAAAAATTGTTATCGGTAATAGTGCATCAATTTCCATATGACTCTCTTTATCGTATACCTAGCTCCATTCGAGAGATGACGAGGCGCTGAATCTCACTCGTTCCTTCGTAGATCTCGGTTATCTTCGCGTCTCTAAAGTACCTTTCGACTGGATACTCCTTCGAATAACCCATACCACCGTGAATTTGTACAGCTGCGTGAGCACAGAACATCGAGGTCTCGGAGGCGAAGAGTTTCGCCATTGAGGCTTCGAGTGTGTATCGCTCACCAGTTGATTTTGAACGATCTTTTGCTAGGGCTGCCTGATAGATGAGCAGGCGACTCGCTTCTATGCGAGTTTTCATATCGGCTAGCTTGAATGAGATGCCTTGAAATTGGCCAATTTTCTTCCCGAATGCCTCACGCTCACGAGCGTATTGGAGGCTGGCTTCATAGGATGCTTCAGCAATACCAAGCGCTTGAGCGGCAATTCCAATACGGCCAGCATCGAGGACCGCCAATGCGATTTTAAAACCCTCACCCTCTTCACCAAGACGGTCCTCAAATGGACAAAGATAATCCTCAAAAAGAATCTCACTTGTGCCAGAAGCACGGATGCCAAGTTTGGGTTCCGTTTTTCCTCTACTGAATCCAGGCTTCGTCGTATCCACGATGAATGCCGTAATTCCGCGGTTTCCTTGATCCGGTGTGGTAACTGTAAAAGTTATGATGTACCTTGCATACGGTGCACTACTGACCCATGACTTGCGTCCATTAATTACATAACCGTCATCCCGTAATTGGGCTCGAGAACGCATCGTCCCTGCATCTGAACCAGACATTGGTTCGGTAAGTGAATAGGCTCCGACGAGTTCGCCGGAGGCCACTGGATGTAGGTACTTCTCCTTCTGCGCTTCAGTGCCAAATCGGAGTAGTGCGTAGCAGAAGAGTGAGTTATTGACGGACATGATGGTGCCATGGGCAGCATCTGCTTTACAAATTTCCTCCAGGGCAAGCACATATGAAAGCGTGTCCATCCCAGCGCCACCATGTTCTTCGGGCACTTCAATCCCCATGAAGCCCATCTCCCCCATTTTCTGGATGGTCTCGATGGGGAAATCTCCGCTTTCATCAAAATCCGCAGCGATGGGGGCGAGTTCATTCTGGGCAAAATCCCTCGCAGCCTGCCGGATCATTTCATGCTCATCAGTGAGCATAAGACTGGGACCATTCGCTGCCCCTTGGTTGGTCATTGTGTCCTCCCTGCCAGTCGAGCATTTTTTCGCGGGCATTATAGCATGCACCGCAAAGCCACGCCTTGATGCGGTGAGTGCACTTTAAGCAATCAGAAAGTGTGAAGAGGAGGTATTTTGGCATTCTTTGATCCCACTTTGTGGATGGTTCGTCTTTGACCCGCCTGATATCAACAGGTAAAATCAAACGCATCCCTTTTATGGTCAGGAGTGAAATCTGTGGAGGAGGAACTCACACGCAAAATCTTCGACCACCTGGTTGATTTAGCAGCTTTGGAGATGGACGAGGAGGAAGCTGAATATTTACGCGGTGAGCTCAATGGGCAGTTGAAAGCCATCCATGAGCTTGAAGCCATCGAAGTTGGGAGCGAAATTCCCATCACTTCCCATGGTGTTCCATATACAGATGCATTGCGAGCCGCGGTTCGGACGGATGAAATCTTGCCCTGTAAGGAAGCAGATGACATCCTCGATCAAGCGCCGGAGGTGTATGAGCGCTATATTGTAGTTCCTGATTTACCGACCGAGGAGTTGGAGTAATGACGGAATGGTGTGATCTTCCAGCTCGTGAGATCGTTAGAGATGTGAAAAGTGGGAAGGTCTCAGCGCTGGATGTGCTTGAATCCACGCTTAACCGAATTGATGCGGTTGAAGGAAAACAACCTTCTACAGAGCCATATGTAATCGATTCAGAAGATCTTGAGAGAGTCCATGCCTACATCACGGTCACGCGTGAACGGGCGCGAGAACAGGCAGTTGCCATCGATCAAGCCGTCGCTGCTGGCGAGGATACTGGACCGCTAGCGGGAGTCCCATTGGCTGTGAAGGACATTTTTTGTGTCCGAGGTACACCTTCAACCGCAGGTTCCAAAATTCTTGAACCTTTCATAGCTCCATATAGCGCGACTCCTGTGGAGAGGTTGGAAGCAGCAGGTGCGGTCACTATTGGCAAAGTTAATCTAGATGAATTCACGTTCGGGTCTTCCAATGAATCCTCAGCGTTCCTACCCCCAGTCGGTAACCCTTGGGATCCAACTCGTGTTCCAGGTGGCTCTTCTGGGGGAAGTGCTGCTGCATTGGCTGCTGGTGAGGCGGTTATCTCCATTGGTACGGATACCGCAGGATCAATACGGCAACCGGCCGCGTTTTGCGGTGTTGTGGGCTTGAAACCAACCTATGGCCGTGTCTCACGTTATGGTTTGATCGCATTTGCATCCTCGATAGATTGTCCAGGACCAATGGCGCGAAACGTCACGGATACAGCCATGGCATTGGAGGTTATGGCCGGACAGGATCCTCATGATTCAACCGCTGTTAAATTGCCGGTTCCTGAATACAGCGCTGAGTTGGAAAAAGGGGTGAAGGGTCTGCGGATCGGCTTATCGCCCGATTACTTCAAACTCAAATATCCGGATCCTGGGAGCGGTGAGCTTCGTGAGCAGTCTATTGAGAAAGAGATTGAAGAAGCCGTGTACCACGCCGCGGAGGTATTGGAGAAGGCTGGAGCTGAGATCATAGAGAATGTTCCCATGTCGAACACGCAGTATGGTGTCCCAGCATATTTTGTAATTTCACGCGTGGAGGCCGCGTCCAACCTGCATCGATATGATGGCGTTAAGTACGGGTACCGATTCCCGGGCGAAGTGGGCGATCTTCGACAACTTTACCGCGTGAGCCGGGGGAATGGCTTTGGCTCCCAGGTGAAACTGAGGATCCTGATGGGTATGTACGTTTCAGCTGAGCAGTACGAGAAGGGGTATTATGAACGCGCCCTTAGAGTTAGGACTCTCATTCGTCAGGATTTCGAGAGGGCTTTTGACCCGGATGGCGACTATGGCATCGATTGCTTGCTCGCCGCTACAACTCCGACGACTGCTTTTCCACTGGGATCGGTTTACGGTGATTCGGTCCTGATGCAGTACGCCGATCTGCTCACCGTCCCTGCAAATCATGCCGGAGTACCTGGTTTGTCCATTCCCGTTGGGCTTGGTGCAAACAATTTACCGATTGGAATCCAATTCCTAGGCCCAGATTATTCTGAGGGTTTACTTCTACGTGTGGGTCGCGGGTATGAACTGGCCACGGAGAATGAATCTTGGCGTCAGATTAAGCCTGCAGTTCTACAACAGTTAATGTAAGATACTGTACTTCGCTTGCATTGATAGGCAATGGAATGGCAAAAGGAATTGGTGAAGGGATAAGATGAATGCCGGAGTATGAGAGCATCATTGGGCTTGAAACTCACATCCAATTGAACACAAAGACAAAAATCTTCTGCGGGTGTAAAGCCGATTCGTGGGGCGACCCGCCTAATGTCAACATATGCCCGGTGTGTACGGGATTACCTGGTGTGCTTCCAACATTAAATGGAGCTGTGCTTGAGAAAGCTTTGCTATTGGCTACGGCTATGAAAGTTGACGAGATCTTGCCGGAATCCTTCTTCGCACGGAAGAACTACTTCTACCCGGATCTGCCGAAAGGATATCAGATCAGCCAATACGATGAGCCTATCGCGCGTGGAGGTCGTATGGAGATCTCGACGCAAGACGGCACTATCCGAAAAGTCTCGATTACGAAACTGCACATAGAAGAAGACGCTGGGAAAACTGTACATCAAGATGGCAAGCGACTTATCGATTTCAACCGCTGCGGGGTTCCATTAGTCGAGATGGTAACCGGCCCGGATCTGCGATCAGCAGAAGAGGCTGCTCAATACCTCATTCGATTACGTCAATTACTACGATGGTTGGGAGTATCAGAGGCGGATATGGAGCGTGGACAATTGCGCTGTGACGCCAATGTGTCCATCCGTCCAATCGGTGCTGATTACCTGAATCCAAAGACGGAAATTAAGAACGTTAATTCTATTGAAAATGTGCGTTCTGCGATTCAGGCTGAAATCAAACGCCAAATTCGAGAAGTAAATGCAGGCAGGGAGATTGAAGCCTGGACTCTGGACTGGAATGATGAGAGTGAGACCCTAAGTAAAATGAGGTCAAAAGAGACAGAGGCGGATTATCGATATTTCCGGGAGCCGGATCTCTTGCCAATAATCATCACTGATGATTGGCTTACAGATATCCAATCATCACTTCCAGAGCTTCCGTTGGAACGACGAGAGAGATTTATCGTTGAGTACGACCTTCCATTGTATGATGCCGAAATCCTGACAGAAGAACGAAGCCTCTCTGATTACTTTGAGGCAACGGTGTCAGAATTCGGTGGGGAACCTAAGGTTGTCTCGAATTGGCTCATGAATGATGTCTTGCGGTTGATTCGAGAGCTTGGTGTAACTGCAGGCGAGCTTCATCTTGAACCCAATGACCTTGCAGATATCATTCGAATGGTCGAATCAAAATCCATCACAGCTAATACCGGCAAGGAGCTTCTCGTTAAAGTCGAATCCACGGGTGAAAAGCCTAGGCACATCGTGGAGAGCGAGGGGCTGACTCAGGTGTCGGATGAAGATGCTTTAAGGGAATTGGCAAAGGAGATTATCGAAAGAAGCCCCGAGCAGGTTGCCACCTACAAGGGTGGTAAGACTACAATCGTAGGATGGTTCGTTGGTCAAATGATGCGAGAAACCCAGGGAAAGGCCAACGCCCAATTGGCCAAAGAGTTATTTGAGGAACTCCTTAACCAGTAGCATTCTCTCATGATAAAAGTCCAAAATCCTTCGATTATTACGATGGATAACACTCGCTGTTGGTTTTCAATCTCCACTTCATTTAACCAATCCATCATGTGAGTCATACTTCCAATGAAAACCCAGCATGCATTCCACGTTAGACCAGCTAGGTCGGTAGATCAGAAGAGCATCCGAAAGTTGGTGAGGTCTGCCAGGCTCAATCCACTCAGCCTGGACTGGAGGAGATTCAAAGTTGCGGTGAATGAAAGTGACCGTGTTATTGGATGCGGTCAGGTCAAGCCACACATGGATGGATCGCGCGAATTGGCTTCCGTAGTCGTTGAGGAAGAGTGGCGTCGCCAAGGTATTGCAAGTCATCTCATCAAGAGTATCATGAGTGGAGAAAAGCCACCCCTTTGGTTAACGTGTCGCAGGGAATTAACTGGTTTCTACGCTCAATTAGGCTTTACAGAGGTCGAAAGAGATGAGGACCTATCACCGTACTTCACGCGCATCAGTAATTTCTTAAAGGTCTACCATCAATTAATCCCAGGCGATCTGAAGATATCGATTATGGTCTGGTTTGGGGAAACGGGAGAAAGCAAGAGGTTATAGACCGTGTTAATGTACAAGTGACGAAGGCTTGATCAGACCTTCAGCACCAAATAACCTGGGTGATCATTAAGGCCTGAACTTCGTCACGTTGTCTTGAAATTCAACGTTCCTTAATTAGTTAATGTCCCTATCAGGGAGTAATTCCGAATACTCCAAGTACAAAGGCGATGAATGACGCCAGACCACTCAAAAAGAATATGAGTGTGTAGTTGACATTCTGTGAATTCATGTAGTCATTGACGATTTCGAGGTACTTATTAAAGTCCTTGATGAATCCCTCTACCAATTTAAAAGCTTCAGATACCTCTTCTTCATCCTCATCTTCTGGGCCATTCCGAATTGTAAAAGGACGAATCGTCACCTTTGAGTTACGCCATGAGGCATATGCCAGGTAGAAGAACGCGGCCATGAAGAATATCCAGATATAATGAAACATCCAACGACCTCCTATGTGAACCAAACAACGACGATGCTTTTGAAAGAAACCTTAGCATTTTCAAGCTGACTAATAGTTCCTCATATTCAACAGACTGTACAGTAAAAACTGAAACGGGACAATTACATCAAGCTAAATACCTCCCTTTCTATCAATCCAATCCAAGTCTGATATGGTTGTGTTTCGAACGTTCAGTGGTTCAGACTGTGAAATGCCTCGCATGGATTGTTCCCTGTCAATAACATCATTGTTTTACTGTGTAAAATCATATGAGATGAAATCCCCTACCATCTCGACAACCGGAGATTGATTACCGTCGATGGTTCCTCTCATGAGAGTCCACATCCCTTCAGCTCCTGTGAGGTAAAGGAATTCCCTCTCATTGATCCACCGTATATCAGTGCCTGTAACGAGATCTGTGGGTGGATTAAGCTCATTTCCGAGTTGTAAATTCATAGGATCTGACAAGCTGAAAACGAAATGATAGCTATCGGGTGTCCAGCCTATCCACTGGATGTCGCCCGAAGTGATAAGGGTCTCATCACTGCCGTCAAGATTAGCGAGGTAAAGATTCCGCTGGTTGGTTGAACCTTCTTCTCGTGTGAATGCAACTCTTTTGAAGTCGGGTGATACGGATGATGAAGTGAATACCTGTGTGAAGTAGAAATCACCTTGGATCACGCCAATTTCGCGTGCCAGCGATCCATCCAATGGGATAATGTACGTTTTCCCGTTGAGGTTCTGTGCTAATGGGTCATCAGAAGGGAGAGCGACTGCTAGCTTGCTCGAATCGACCGCCCAGATAGGCTGAGCATAATAAAGAAACTCACTATAGGTCTTGACCAATGGATACTTGAGCAAGTCGTGACGGAAGTTGGTGCCGTCAGCATTCACCAAGTTAATCACTTCAGGGGTGATAATTACAATCTCAAGACCATTTGGTGAGAATAGGAAGTTTCCACTTTCGCCTGGATCCAAGAGGAAATTCGTTTCACCTGTGTCAGAATTGATTTGTACAAGATCGTCATTTTCGAAACGCCAACCACCTTGAATGATCTCTGTTGTGTTGAAGTACAGCTCATGGGTTCCCGGTTGGAACGATATTTGATGAATATCAAAACCAAATGTACTGTCATTGAATGGATACAGGGTTTTTACCTTCCTGGATGATAAGAGCTGTTGCTTTCCGCTTCCGTCCGTATTCGAAGATAGAAGTTCAACAGGATCTTCTTGCATATTCCTTCTTGTATACACGACCTTCAATCCATCAGATGAGATAAATACTTGTTCCACATTTTCATCAGAGGATAGCTGAGTGGGGGCTGCTTCTCCCTCCTTTAGCCAAACTTTACCATCATCTGTGTAGACGATGGAAAGGGTGGGCCCTGGAGTGGGTGAAGGTACTTGAACGGTTGGGAGCTGGATACCCGGTGTTCGCGTAGGCTCTGCTTCTCCACCACCTGGATCTTCCGTGGCTTGGGCACTTTGACCATCCCCTGAGGATGTGAATAAATCGGGCAAATTACAACCCGCTAGGGAAGCTAGAACGACCATACCAATGAGATAGCTCCGCTTTAGCTGCATGTATGCCTCCATGTGCACCGCATTATAGTGAAATATGATGATGGAGCTAGTTACCCATCTTATATAGGTTTCCTCCTAAATAGCATTCGTCAAATACCTCGTAGGGACGGCTCGGTGGGGCGTCCATAAAAAACGCGCCTGGTCATTCGAACAATAATGGATTGGCTTCAACCTTACTTGCCTAGCATGCGAACCGTTCTTCAATATCAGGCTTTTCCTGGGTCTATTGTCTCTCTTGGTAAATCGGCTGTTCGAGACACTTTCTGTTGACAGAGATTCTGACCTTGAGTCCCTCATATTTAAGACGCCCCAACGGGGCGTCTCTACGATTTCTCGAATGGGGAAGGATTTAAGGGCTGATATTATGATATAGCCCCCAAAAATTCTAGCTTCAGTGTGAAGGTTTTTTGAGTTTTTAAACCTCAATCATAGCTGTAGAAACCGCGGCCCGATTTGCGCCCGAGATGACCGGCATCGACCATTTTACGGAGTAACGCGGCAGGGCGATATTTATCTTCACCCAGGTCGCGATGCAGTACTTCAAGAACGTTAAGAACCACGTCCAATCCAATAAGGTCAGCAAGGGTGAGTGGTCCCATAGGGTGGTTCATCCCCAACTTCATGACAGTATCGATAGCTTCTGGGGTACCAATACCCTCTTGGAGGACGAAGATGGCCTCATTGATCATTGGGCACAGAATTCGGTTGGATATGAATCCGGGCGAGTCATTGGCTTCCACTGGCACTTTGCCCATTTTCTTCCCGACCTCAACGATGGTTGCTGTCGTCTCATCTGAGGTTCCAAGAGCGCGAATAACTTCCAACAGTTTCATCAGAGGTACGGGATTGAAAAAATGCATCCCAATAACTTTGTCTGGCCTTTCAGTTGCTGCTGCGATCTTGGTAAGGGAGATGGAGGAGGTATTGGAGGCCAGGATGGCTTCTGGTGGAGCGAGACGGTCAAGTTCATTGAAAAGTTCTAACTTGAGATCAACATTTTCACTTGCGGCTTCGATGACGAGGTCAGCTTCTTTGACGGGGGCCAAGTCCACTGAAGTTGAAATCTTGGATGCAAGATCCTTCTGTTCCTCAGTAATAACACCCTTGCTCGCTAGTTTGTCAACAGATTTTGAGATCGTCGCCATCCCTTTTTCGAGTGCTTCGGGATAGATGTCGGTCATAGTGACATCGTATCCGGAGACGCTGGCAGTTTGTGCAATGCCGTTTCCCATGGTTCCCGCGCCGACGACGATAATGTTCTTCACTTCCATCGGAATCCTCCTCCACTAAGCTGAAACAAAAGATCCCTTATTTAGAATCCCGAATTCTGATCGTATTTCCTTTACAGAAGGGTTGATAAGCGAATTTATTCGAGTTCGATAGCCATCGCCACTGCTTCGCCGCCTCCTAGGCAAAGTGACGCAATACCGCGTTTCAAACCGCGATCCCTGAGCGCATAGATTAAGGTTGTAAGGACACGTGCGCCTGACGCACCGATGGGATGCCCCAGGGCGATGGCTCCACCGTGGACGTTAACCTTGTCCCAATCCCACCCACTTCCCTCCAGCGCCTTTCCGTCGGCAAGAACCTGCGCAGCAAAGGCTTCGTTCAGCTCAATCAAGTCGATATCGGCCGCGCTCCAATCTATCTTCTCGAATAATTTGGGAATGGCGTAGGCAGGAGCGATGAATAATTCTTTCGGCGGCACGGCAGCTTGAGCGTATCCCACCACCTTCGCCAATGGTTTGACCTTCATCTTTTCTGCCATTTTGCGACTCGCATAAACCACAGCTGCCGCGCCGTCATTTAATCCAGGAGCATTTCCTGCAGTGACTTTGCCTCCTTCAACGAAAACAGGGCGTAACGAATTCAGCTTCTCAAGGGATGTATCCCTCCGCGGAGTTTCGTCCTGTGAGATGGTGGTCACCTGTCCCTTCCCACCTGAGATTTCAATGGGCGTGATTTCCTCATCAAATTTGCCGGTGTCCATTGCGACGATGGCCTTCCGGTGACTGTCGTAAGCCCACTGATCCATCTCCTCACGTGTAACACCATGGGTATCGGCGATATATTCGGCTGCCATGCCCATGACCCAATCCTCGAATGGATCCCAGAGACCATCGTGAAGCAGTGCATCTGTGAGTTGGGCGTGACCATAGTGTAGTTTTCCACCACGTCCATCCACCAGGAAGGGTGTGTTGCTCATACTTTCCATTCCGCCAGCGACAATGAGATCTGCATCGCCAGCACGAATTGCTTGAGAGGCGAACATTCCGGCTTTGAGACCTGAGCCACAAACTTTGTTGATGGTTGTCGCCCCGACGGTAGGTGGAAGTCCACCGAATATGGCGGCCTGTCTCGCTGGAGCTTGACTCAAACCAGCAGAAACGACGTTACCCATTATCACTTCATCGATCTCTTCTGGTTGTTGAATTCCTGCACGCTCAACGGCGGATTGAACTACTGCCGCCCCAAGTTGAGTTGCAGAAAGGGGGCTGAGAGCCCCCATGAACCTCCCCATTGGTGTACGAGTGGCGCTGAGGATAAGGATATCCCTTGGATCTAAATCGTTTGTCATTTAATTCCCTCGGTGTGTTTGGAGAATGGACGTGCTCAGGAATCTTTGGAGGAGATATCCTCCTTCCACACAGCTTGTATACGAATATAGGTTTCTTCCAATGCTTCTGGGATAACGCGGGTATTTGCTGTGGTGGACATGAAGCTAGTATCTCCAGCCCATCGCGGCACAACGTGGATGTGGACATGATCTGCAACGCCAGCTCCAGCAGCCTCACCAATATTCATCCCTATATTAAAGGCTTCGGCGTTGTATCCTACTCGTAGAACACGCACCGCTTCACTGGTTAAATGTATGAGCTCGGCTCGCGCATCATCATCCAGCATCTCCAATGAATGGACATGCTCATAGGGTACGATCATGAGATGACCAGTCGTATAAGGGAAACGGTTGAGGAGTGCGAATACCTTCGCTCCTCTATAAAAGATGAGGTTTTCGGGGCCATCCTCTTCTTGGAGTTTATTACAGAAGAGACAGCCCTCTTCCTTTTCACTACCTTCAATGTAGGGCATACGCCAAGGAGACCATAGATGCTTCATCGTAATAGTAGGATTCTAGCAAACTTTCAGCTTAACTGGTACATGAACAACAAAGGAATACATCCTCCGAATAATTAGGGTTTACATAACTGGATGATTGCATCATCCTTAAGTAAGATGTCAAACGCTTCGTGAATTTATCGTGAGCTTTCATGTAAAATTGGTCCACAAACTGAGTGCTGGTGAGGTTTATGTTGAATGAGATTTCATCCATGGGTATGGACCATGGATGAAAAGGTCATAAGATCCAAGCTGCCCATCGGGGATATGGGCGCAGAATTATATTTCCATGAAGAGCTGGGCTCGACCAACGTTGAAGCAAATCGCCTGATAGATGATGGAGCTCCTCACGGTGCTCTGGTCGTTACAAAGTCGCAAACTGCTGGTAAAGGCCGTCTGGACCGACAGTGGATCTCAATCTCGGGGGCAAGTCTCACGTTCAGCCTCGTCTTGCAACCGGATCACACGAAAACAGCATTATGGTCTCGTCTGAACGCATTGGGTGCAATCGCGATTGTGGATGTGCTCCAAAGGTATGGCATCAAAGCACAAGTCAAATGGCCCAATGATGTGCTGGTTAATGGGGATAAAGTGGCCGGGGTGCTGGTTGAGGGGAAGTGGAGTGGGTCCGAGTTGAAATGGGTGATCCTCGGGATCGGTATCAATGTGCGCCCGGGGTCCTATCCCCCAAACAACTTGCTGGATTATCCAGCGATTTCCATTGAGGAAGCGTTAGGTCAGAGGATAGAATTGGATTCACTTCTATTGGATATACTTAAAAGCCTGTCCAGATGGTACAACCAGGTAGATGCGGATCTTTTCATAGAAACCTGGCAGAAAAACCTCGCTTTCCTTGGAAAGAATGTGGTGGTACAAAAAGGGGATGAGAGGATCATCGGAGTCGTGAAGGGTATCCGGGATGATGGTGTATTATGTCTTCAAGGAAATCGTGGGGAGTTGATCGCAATTGAGACATTGGATAGTTCCTTACGACCTCTTGAAGGTGAGGATCTACTGGATGAGGAGAGACATTAATGTACGATGATTTGCGTGAACTGGCGAAGAAGTCTTCTGGTGACGACCTGGAACGGGAGGTCTATGATGATACTGAGCCAGATGTTAAACGTGGTCCATTTCTTGGAATGACGTCAGCGCAGCGTTTTTTCGTTTCATTATTGATCTTTGCTTCGGTGGTGGGTATAGGTATGGCATGTTTGCTGCTCACCGGGAAGATATGGCTTGTTGGATAGTCTGTGGAATTGAGTCAGAGCTACAGGGCAGTAAATCCATTATCAACAAGTGAAATACGTTTTGGGATAATTAACCGCCGGAGTTGGATGAGACTCCGGCGGTTACCTTAGTAGACTTAATTGAGGTTACTGAGCTGGCGAGAGTATCAGATGCCCTTCCGCATCTGCCTCGACTTGGTCTCTTTCCCATAGCATGACATGGTAAAGGATGTCTTCGTATAGCTCGGCCATATCGATGTAATGCTCATGACCTGTGTGCCCGCTTTGGCCTGTTGTGTTAATGGTGATTGAATTGTTCAAGTCAGAGAGATCGACGATCATGCGCATGGAGGGAAGAACGACAACCTGGTAATCACTATTCTCACTCCAAGCAAGGTTGTTTACCAGGGATGATCCCCCTGAGGAAGGGAATGGACCGCGATTGAAAACCAGTCCGAGTGGTCCGATACCGAGCATGCTGCTGAAGGTTCTTGTATGAATGTCTCCCCAGGTCCATCTGTCCGGATTTCGTCCTAACGAACTTTCAAGCTCATCGACTGCTGCAATGAATGCTCGACGGAATATTTCATCACGATCCTCGATATCTGTCGTGGTGACATCATCCCACCAGTCGCTCTGTGGGTCTTCGACCAGGAGCTCAATAAGACGAAAGCCATAGCTGCTCCCTGGCACTTCGCCAGGAAGTTCATCCCCATAAGTGGCGTTAAGGAGCTGCTTCCAAAATACGTTGAAGATCGCGGCCTCGGTGGATTCCGCATCATTTTGAAAATCCCATCCATTGAGTCGCCGGGCAAATTCTCCGACGCTTTCATCTTCGAAGGCCAGGGTGTTAAGGATCGGGATAAGGATGGGACCCATCGCATGGTGGTTATCCCCTTGGATGGCTTGGATATCTTCCATCGAGATCTTGGATTTGACCTCAATGAGGTCGACGATCCGCTGAGCCCGGTAGCCGAGATCCCAAACCTCTGAAATGCTGTAAGAGTACTCTGGGCCGACGATGGCATTGTTTGCAGTGACGATATAGCCCTGAGGTGGGTTATAAGAAGTGGGGAGATCCTCGAATGGGATGTGCCCGGTCCAATCATACTCGTCGGTCCAACCTGGGACTGGGAAGAGTCCATCCCCGTTATCGCGAATGGGGATGAGCCCAGGCGTTTGATAACCGATATTTCCATCCACATCAGCGTAGATGAAATTTTGTGCCGGCGCGGCGAAATCTTTCATTGCATCCCGAAATTCGTCGAAGTTGGATGCTTCATTGTACTTGAGGACGGCTTGAAAAGTCTTCGTCGGTTGAAGCGCAGTCCACTGTACGCTGACCGCATATGGTGAGGGAACCTCGAGACCTGTTGTCTCCGCCAAGTCATCAAACCTGTCGTCGACGTCGGACATAACAGGTCCATGCTTCGTGTAACGTACTGTAATGGAGATATCCTCGCCTCCAGCTACATGGATCACTTCTTCCATCATGGTCATATCGACCCATTCGCCGTTTACCTCATACTGATTGGGATTCTCTGGGTTGATCTTCTCAATATACAGGTCAAGGACGTCAGGCCCTACATTGGTCACTCCCCAAGCGATTCGTTCATTGTGTCCAATGATGACTCCTGGTGCGCCAGCGAATGAGAAGCCAGTGACATTCACAGGGCACTCTTCACTGATAGGTTGACAGTGAAGCCCGATTTCGTACCAGATTGAGGGCATCTGAATGCCCAAATGTGGATCGTTGGCCAGGATGGGTTCCCCCGTCGTTGTTCGATCTCCTGAGATCACCCAATTGTTCGATCCAATCGATTCTCCCAGTACACCATTGAATGGCATTTGGACTTTGAATGTTTCAGAGAGTCCTCCGATCCCGGCAATGGGTTTCAACTCTGGGTCTTGAGAGGTTCCCTCTTCAATTGGTGGATTGGGTAAGATCAAAGGATGCTCCTCTGGATAGCTTATGAAGAGTTCGTCAGCGCGGTCAGGTCCAAGTTCATGATATCGTTGTGCTCGTTCAAGGTCTTGCCATCCGCCGAAATTCCCGCTCAAGTCGTATGCCATGGCTTTTGCCCAGGTGAGGGCGCTGATTGGTTCCCAGGGACCAGGAACATACTCAGGGGCGAGCAGCCTGAGAATGACGTATTCGAATGAAAGAGCAGAACCCTGATGGTCTGCAAGGTAAGCATTGACACCGTTAGCGTATGCCTCTAGGATCGATTTCATCTCGGGGCTTGCGGTTTCAAATTCTTGCCGGGCGATTCGTTCCCAACCAAATGAACGCAGGAACTTGTCTGTCTCAAGCTGACTTTCGCCGACCATCTCGGATAATCTGCCTGTGCTGAGGTGCCTCCAAAAATCCATTTGGAAGAAGCGATCCTGGGCGTGCACATAACCCATGGCTCTAATGAGGTCACCTCGCGTTGACGCGTAAATATGCGGTACACCCATGGAATCGCGTATGACTTCGACCTCAGATTGCAGACCTGGAACCTCAATGGAGCCATCGATTTGTGGGAATGATTGTCTGGAAGCGATGGCGCCATAAAGGCCCAGCCCTGCGATGAAAACAATGATGATGATTAAAATGGTTGAAAGGATACGACCAATTGCGCGGACCATGATCTCCTCCTCCGGAAGGGTGGGAATTTTTAGCATGTGTGTATCGGGAAGTCAATTTGTAGGAGTGGGAAACCATCTGGGATTCGGTAATTCGACACAATTCCTAGTGTGTAAGAATCGGTGTAATTTGAGGCTTTGTGCCCCCGTGTAGGATCCAACACTGTCCGTTCTTGAGCTGAATCCACTTCTGATGGATGCATAAGTATGTCGTCTTAGGTTGGATGAGAAAGGGAGGCGCGGTATAATAGTGGAAACGCCCGCCGATGGCGGGCGTTTATCGGACAAATGTTCTAGCAAAGGCGATGGCAAATGGATATTGGCACTGTCCGCCAAGTCGATATTGATGAACAAATGCGAGGGGCATACCTCGATTATGCCATGAGCGTGATCGTTTCACGTGCGCTCCCAGATGCGCGCGATGGACTGAAACCGGTCCACAGGCGCATTCTCTATGCAATGCATGACATGGGGCTGCGATCTAACACGCCTTACCGAAAGTCAGCCCGTATTGTGGGTGAAGTTTTAGGGAAGTATCACCCCCATGGTGATTCTGCTGTTTATGATGCCATGGCGCGCATGGCGCAGGATTTCTCGATGAGATATCCATTAGTTGATGGTCAAGGTAACTTTGGTTCTATCGATGGAGATACTCCCGCTGCAATGCGTTATACGGAGGCGCGATTAGGCCGTATGGCCGAAGAGCTTCTCGTGGACATCGCAAAGAACACTGTGGACTATGTCGATAATTTCGATGGTTCATTGCAGGAGCCTGTAGTTTTACCTGCACGCCTTCCAAACCTCCTGCTTAACGGCGCTTCCGGGATTGCCGTGGGCATGGCGACCAACATTCCTCCGCATAACCTGGGTGAGCTGGCTAACGCACTCCGATATATGGTTGATTGCTATGACAAGCTAGACGAGATCAGCATCGAGGATCTCATGGAACACGTCCCGGGACCAGATTTTCCAACAGGCGGCATGATTGTTGGAGCGGAGGGGATCCGTCAAGCATACAGCACTGGTAAGGGCCGGATTGTAGTCCGGGCAGTTGCCCACATCGAAGAAGCAAAAGCAGGACGCTACAGGATTGTGATAACCGAGATCCCATATCAGGTGAATAAGTCAGGCCTTATTGAGAGGATTGCGACCCTCGCGCGCGAGGGTCGGTTGGATGATATATCAGACCTACGGGATGAGTCAGACCGCCGTGGGATGAGCATCATCGTCGAATTGAAGCGCGGATCACAACCGAAAAAGGTCCTTAACCAACTATTCAAATTCACTTCATTACAGACGACTTTTGGGGTCCAATTGCTCGCCCTGGTTGATGGTGAGCCGCGCGTTCTTTCGCTGAAACGTGCGTTGCATATATACGTAGATCACCGAATTGAAGTCATCACTCGAAGAACTGAGTTTGACCTTGAGAAAGCCCGAGCGCGAGCTCACATTCTCGACGGATTGCTTATCGCATTGGCCAATATTGACGAAGTAATTAAGACCATTCGTAACTCCAAGGATGCGGACGTCGCGAAAAGCCGCCTTATCAAGAAATTTAAACTCAGTGAGATACAAGCACAGGCGATTCTTGACATGCAGCTGCGGCGTCTCGCCGCGCTGGAACGCGAGAAGATTGAGACAGAGCACAAAGAGGTCATGGAGAGGATTGCGTACCTTGAGGACCTGCTTGCCAATCCCAAGAAGATCCTCGCTTTGATCAAGGAAGATCTTGATGATGTCGTTGAACGGTACAACGACACCAGGAGGACGCGCATTGCACCCGATGCCAGTGAAGAATTCAAGGAAGAGGATCTGGTGCCGGACGAGGCTGTTTTGATCAGTGTTACAGAGCGCGGTTATATCAAACGGGTCGCCGCGAAGACCTATCGCCGGCAACACAGAGGTGGTCGCGGGGTTAAAGGTCACAGAACGAGGGGTGAGGATGAAGTGACCATGTTTTTCCCGGCTCGGTCGCTTGATACCATCCTATTCTTCTCGGATCGTGGGAAGGTGTATTCCGAAAAAGCTTACCAGATACCCGATGCCGACAGAACGGCACGGGGCATTCCGATGGTCAACATATTGGCACTCGACCCGACCGAGAACATCACTGCCACTATGGTTGTTCCCGATTTCACCGCTGCCGACTACTGCATCATGGCCACACGCAATGGGAAGATTAAGCGTGTTTCACTCTCACATTTTGCTGCTGTGAGACCCTCTGGATTGATTGCGCTCAACCTCGAGAAGGGTGACGTACTAGGGTGGGTTCGCCTTACCAGCGGTGACGAGGAGATCATCATTGTAACGGAGCAGGGCAGGGCGTTGCGTTATCACGAGGAGAAGGTAAGGGCCATGGGACGGCAGGCTGCCGGCGTGCGTGCAATAAAACTCGCACTAGATGATCATGTAACATCGATGGATGTGATCGATCCAAAATCAGATCTTCTCGTAGTTACTGCGAATGGATTTGGGAAACGCACACCTCTGAATGAATACCCAGCAAAGGGGAGGGCAACAATGGGTGTCCTAACCCTGAACAAGGCTAAGCTTGATGTAACTGGACCCATTGCAGCAGCCAGAGTTGTCAGTGATCAGGATGACCTGACCGTGATCTCCAGTGGAGGCATTGTTCTGAGGACCAAGGTGGAGCCGATTCGCCGAGCAGGTCGAGCGACAATGGGTGTTCGGATTATCGATTTGAAAGAAGGTGAAGTTGTAGCTTCCGTCGCTCGCATCTCTGCACGCGAGCTGAAGCAGGTGGGAGTGGAAGATTAGGGCATTCACAACAATCTGAAAAAGCGTGATGTGGCTTAGGACGGGGCTGTCCCCAAAAGGCAGCCCCATAATATGAACGACTAAAGTCGTTACTACATTCTCATGTTCCCCGTAGTGGCGACTTTAGTCGCTTAATGCTGCTGTCCTTTTGGGACAGCCCGGTAATTCATTCCTCAGGCATGTACATCTGTAGGATCCTACAGTTCGTCCCCGAAATTAAAGGTGACAATGGGAAACATCTGGACCCTCACACTCAATCCCTCTCCCTTTCAGGGTGGTAGAAGAAAGACGTCCTGAATAGGTGCTGCCAGCCATTGTTGAAAAAGGCTTCTATGAAAATACTACTTGACCCAGCAAGGATAGTGTTTCATAATCTAACTAGTAGTTCGCCAAAGGAGCACTATTTTCATGACATCGCTCGATCTAATTCATGATCTCATGGCATTGGGATTTACAGAGTATGAATCCAGGGTCTATGTCGCGCTGTTGGGGGATAACCCTGCGACAGGATACCAAGTAAGCAAACAGGCTGGTATCCCGCGCTCCATGGTGTATGAGGCACTTGGGCGCTTATCGGGCAGGGGGGCGGTCTTAAAAACTGGGGATGAGCGTGCCACGCTTTACCGACCGCTTCCACCGGATGTACTGCTCGACCGTGTGGAGCAAGAGCAGGAGAATCGCTTGTCGAACTTACGCGAGAGCCTGCGAACACTTTATGAAGTTCATGAAGAGGAACGGCTCTGGTCAATCCGGGGAGCAGATTCCATTTTGGCCTATGCAGCCCAAATGATTCAACGAGCGGAAGTGGAACTCCTACTTGTACTGGACGATTCCCATCTTGAGATCCTCTCCACCGAGGTACTTGAGGTGGATGAGCGGGGAGTGATGGTAGGGACACTTCTCACTGGAGAGGGAGAGCTGGGAGTAGGGCAGGTGGCTCAGCACCCTCCGTTGGAGAGTGAATTGCAAGAATTGGTGGGGATGCTTGTAGTGGTCATTGATCGTAGGGAGGCGCTGATTGCCAGTGGTGATGGAGAGCTCGTTGCGACGATCACAAATAACCGACATCTCGTATTACTTGCTCGACAGTTTATTTGGATGGAACTCTTTGCTCAGCGTATCTACCAAACGCTCAGCGATAAGCATATAGATAAGCTCGATCCGGAGGATCAGCGCATTCTGATGGGGTATTCAAGGGCGATTGTGGGGGGTGAGAAGTAGATGGGGACGACTTTCGCGGATACCATGATTGCTGCATCCGCTACTGTTTTGGCAAATGGTGTCGGGGCGCTTCCATTCGTCTTTTTAGCCGATGTGCCTAAGAGTTGGACACGAGTGGGTTGGTCATTGGCAGGTGGATTCATGCTCTCCGCCTCTGTATTTAACCTTATCATCCCAGGCGTCAACTCGGGGGGCATACTCCCCGTAGCTGCTGGCATCTTCCTTGGAGCCATGATGATGGTTCTAACGTCTCGCCAGTTGATTGTGAAGGAACGAAACTTTCAAGGATTATCTACTGAGGGGAGCAAACGAGTACTCCTCGTCTTCCTAACGATGTTCATTCACAGCTTCCCTGAAGGTATTGCTCTCGGCGTAGCTTTTGGATCTGGTGAAATCGGTCTCGGCCTAATCATGGCTGTCGCCATCCTCATCCACAATATCCCAGAAGGTACCGCAGTAGCAATGCCGCTTCGCGCCGAAGGCGTTTCCGGATGGAAGTGCGTCGGTTGGGCGACACTATCCGGCTTTCCTCAGATACTTGCAGCCGCACCGGCGTATCTAGCGGTGGTTGCATTCAGTGCTATCCTTCCATTCGCATTCGGCTTTGCGGCAGGAGCCATGATGTTCCTGGTACTCTCCGAGATGATCCCAACCAGCCGAGCTGAGGAAGGCCAACGCATTACTAGCGCTATCGCCGGCACAGTTGGTTTTTTGGTAATGATGATTCTTCAGGTTGTTCTTGTAAACTTGATCGGAGTGAATGTTGAAATCTGAGTTTGTGGGATCCTTGTTGCATTACCGAGCTTCTGGATTATAAAAATTGCTTCTACGCATTTCACAATAATTAGTTAGGATCAGGAAAGTCCCGAGCGATTTCTTGTAGGGATAAGAATAACCCCTCCCGACATGGGAGGGGTTCATGGTTCATACTACTAAGCCGAAGTTGATAGTAATGTGCCTATGCTTCGACAGGCGCCGGAAGATTGAGTTGTGCTTCATTGTATGCCTGTCCGTAGAGATGGCCTTGAACGGAGAAGGCGTATGCGGTGGTGAAAACCACGCCAACGAAGCAGAGGATGATACCCAGGCTTCCGATAATGCTTGCCAGAATTGTGCCCAGGAATGCAATGATATAAGCACCAGGAGCAGCGCGCACTAGGTCGAGGATCTTGCCGACATTGAGCGCCTCGCCCAGGTCATCCGTGGCAGCCAACAATCCGTATGATGCTGGCACAGCTACGATGAGAAGTATTGCGTAAAGTATGGCAAAGCAGCTGAAGCAGAACGAATATATCGCGACAAGGGTTCCGGAATCATCGATAGCCATCAGTGGGAAAGGGATCGAGAGGATAATATAAGGTATCGCCACCACGATGCCGATAACGATTCCTTTCAGTCCCAAAACCAGTAGGCCACCAAAGTTGCTCCACCCTGGGAGTTGCTCAGGATCATTTTTGATTACTCGTCGGCTAACCTCGATCATCCAGCCAAGCAGCGCGATCTGACCGATGAGGGGAATGATCCCAATAAGACCAGCGATCAGGATTTTTATCACCCAATCTTCATCTTTAAACGGAAATGAAAAAGCAAGTCCAAAATCCATTTTCCTCTTCTCCTTTTCTTTTGTGTTGAAGCAGTTGTTTGCACCGCAGACCTATAGGAATGCAGGTCAATTTGCAGGTGCGTTCCTCCAGCTGAATGGGTCCTAAGTTTAGCCCATTACGCAAAATTGAGCTAGTCAGGATCTCGACTCCTCAGGATGTGGTCATGCCACTCTACATACTTTGCGACACCACCGCGTTGGATCAATTCACGTGCTGTCGATTCAAGCTTCTCAGCATCTGCACTTGAATAATAGTTGGTTATCCCAATCCCTTCCTTTGGGCGCACTTGAGCTAATGGGTCAAAGAGACGTTTCGTTTGCCGGGCAACAGCGGGTGCTGGGTCGATGATGGTGACATCATGTCCTGCTATATCCTGAATTGTTGGGATGACGAATGAATAATGCGTACAGGCTAAAACCAATGTATCCACATTCTTCTCTAAAAGTGGATGGAGGGCCTCTTCAAGTATCCTGCTAGTTTGGTGACTAAAGAGATCACCCTCCTCAATTCGTTCCACGAGACCAGGCAAGGTTTGTTCAAACACTTCCACTCCCATTGCGAATCTGTCTACAACGGATGCGAAGAGCTCACCTTGGAAGGTTGAAGGTGTAGCAAGAACTCCGACCCTCTGGCTCCTGCTCGTGAGAGCTGCAGGCTTAACCGCCGGCTCCATGCCGACAAAGGGAGTCCCATGGAACTGCTCGCGAAGGTAATGGAGTGCCGCGGCGGAGGCTGTGTTACACGCAATGACGATCAACTCTGCTCCAAGGCCGAGTAAGAAACGCGTAATTTCCTCTGAAAAACTGCGAATCTCTTCTAGGCGGCGCGGCCCAAAAGGAACGTGTACTTGGTCGGCAAAATAGTGGAATGTCTCGTCCGGTAGGAGATCATTGATCTCGCGAAGGACGGATAAGCCGCCAATGCCAGAATCGAAAATCCCGATAGATGGCCGGTTCATGGATCCAAGATTACGCTGGAAACCCACCATGGTCAAGGCGACCGATGGATTTTAGAGCACCATTTTGAGTTTTTTGCTGGTCCTGAGCTTGAACGAGTGGCCTCGACTTACGAATTGAGAAGATTCTTACAACGCAGATGTTAGGAGGAACAAAAAAAAGCTGTCGGAGCGACAGCATTTTTTCGAGCGCTTTAGCATTTCACGATCGATGCTTTTCAGGTAAGCGGGCACGTTTTCCTGTGCGGTCCCGAAGGAAGTAGAGTTGTGCTCGCCTGACGCGTGCGCTGCGCTGCACGGTAACTTTTTCAATTCGGGGAGAACGAAGCAGGAATGTCCGCTCCACGCCGATACCGTGGGATGCGGTTCTGCGCACGGTGAAGTTGGCATTGTTTCCACCCTTACGCATGCGGATGATCGTACCACGAAACTCCTGGACCCTTTCTCGTTGGCCCTCTCGGATGCGGACATGAACGCTTACAGTATCCCCTGGACGGAGCTCGGGGATATTTGGATTCTCTGGAGCCTCAAGGGCTCGAACATGCTCAGACATAATGACCTAATCCTTGGACGGATCTACACACTACCGGCCGCCCATTCTTCTCGGGCGGCGCGGTGGATAAGTATACCATAGCCCAAAAACCATGATAAGGGTTTTAGTTATCCTATTTGTAGGGTCTAATGGATAACTGAAGGTGCAACACTGAGACTGTGGTTTTAGGATGTGAGTTTAATTCCAAGGTGGGAATAGAGCATTAATAAACCGGCAAGTGTCTTAGCGTCGTGAAACTCGGCACCTTTGATGCGCCTCTCCACTTCACCCAATGTTAAGCATTCGGTGGTGAGATCTTCATCTGCATCGTGAGGTAGAGGAGAAGGTGATAGATCTTGCGCGAGAAATAACTCGGAGTACTCCGTCGAATAGCCTGGGGCGAGATAAAAACCACCCAAGTGCGTCAATCGTCTAGGCGACATTCCGATCTCCTCACGGCATTCTCGGATCGCGCAATCCTTAGGATCCTCTCCAGGTTTGAGGGTTCCTGCGGGAAGCTCGAGAACTCTCTCCTCCGCGGGATGGCGGTATTGGTCGACAAACCAGATTCGAGAATTCTCATCAAGGGGTAAGATGACAACTGCTCCGCCGTGTTCCACCACATCGACCCTCATTTTCCGGCCTGAAGGTAATTTTACGTCATCGATTCGGACGTTGAACACCTTACCCTCAAATATCTTTTCTGATCGCAGTGTGGAGTAGTCCATATTGGCTCCATAAAATAAGGGCGACCCATTTGGCCGCCCTCAAAAGTTATCTACGTTGAAACTACGGGATTATGAGGACATCGCCAGGATAGAGCGTAAACGGCCATGGCAAGTTATTGGCATCGATGATGGTTTGAGGGTCAACACCATACAAACGCGCGATCGAGTAGACCCATTCGCCAGGTTGAACAGTATGGGTACGACCTCCTGAGATCGCGGTTGGTGTCACGTCATCTTCAGGTGCTTCTCCAATTGGTATGAGAATTGTCTGCCCCTCCTCTAAGTCATCAGGAGCAGACATATTGTTGGCGGCCATGATTGCTTCCGGATCCACATTAAATTCACTTGCTATGGAATACAGCCAATCCCCGGGCTGAACCGTATACTCGATATATTCACCCGTATACTCATATGGGGTTGGTGTGTTTGCTACCACGACGGGAGTATCTGTTGGTCCAGGTTCCGTCTCCGTTGCAGCGGGAAGTTCGACGATAGGTGTGGGAGTGGAGTCTGGTTGAGCTGTTTGTGTCAGTAAATCAGCCATCATAGCATCCATCGTGGCTTGCGCAGATCCATTCTCTCCCGACTGGTCGGCAGATGGAGCTGTTGATGCCGGCCTTGTGCAACCTGCGATGATGAGTGCGGTCATGGCTAAAAGGACGAGCACCCATGATTGACGGTGCATGTTTCGCATAATTTTCTCCTGAACTTACCAACTACGTCGTTTCTTGTCCCTTGACTACCTTCGACGGCGGCATATTAACATACCCACGAGTGGGCGTCAAGAATGACCTCTCTCCCAAGTATATAGTTGCAAGAAGAATGCCACAAATCCCCATTTCTCCTAATGGAATGATCTTGCATGGGTTCTCACGAAATCAAAAAAGCCTAAAGCGACCTATGGCCGTTCAGGCTTCGATACTATGAATTGTGGAGAGGTTTGCTACGCTGCCTTCAAGACAGGTCGGAATTTGTAGCCGTAGACGAGCATGCCACGTTCACCGTCTGACTTCAGTTTGCGGGTGGTCATTTCCACGGGCATACCGATCTCGATGGAGTGGTCGTTCAGGTCTGTCAGTTGTGCAGTCACCATTGGACCTTCTTCAAGGCGAATGAGTGCGACAGTATATGGAGCGTTCTCCTCATGTCCTGCCGGTGCTTGACGAACCGTAGTGTATGAGTAGACCTCGCCTCGGCCGCTGAATTGATACAACGTCCGGGCATCTTGTTCGCAATCTGGGCAAATGTCGCGAGGTGGAAAGATCTTAACCTCGCAATGTGGACACACTTCTCCGACCAACGAGTAGCGCTGTTGCTTTAATCTCCAATGTCGTGATAATTCCATTCCTTACCTCTAACCCAATAATTTCCTGATTTCACTACCTGTAAACTATACGCTTCAATGACTCTCAAGAACTATCAAACAGCTCTTAATTTCTCTCGATTCTGGCTAAAATGTGGGTTGCAGCGGTTCCGATAAGCCCTCCGAGGCATTGAGTCATGCCGATACGGGCTCCTTGGACCTGATTCTCACCTGCCAGATGCTGCAATTGTAGGGCCGTTTCTACAATTTGGATAACTCCGGTCGCCCCACCAGCGTCACCGCGTGCTTTTGATCCACCGAGAGTACAAGTTGGTATTCGTCCATTGAGCTGGATTTCTCCATCTGAAGCAAGCGTCCAGCCTTCCCCTTGTCCTGCAAAACCAGCTGCTTCGAGGGACAGAGCAGCAATGATCGAAAAGGGATCGTGCAGCTCAAAGAGATCCATATCTTGAGGTGATAAACCAGCCCTTTGAAAGACCTGTGCTGCGGACTCCTCTGCGGATTTGAGATTGAGCAGGTCGGGTTGGTCATGCAGCGCTACGGCTGCAGTCGAGACTGAAGACGCGAGTACCTGCACCAACGGCAGGTTGTGATTTGGAGGAATGGAATTGCCATTTCCCAGAATGATGGCTGCTCCTCCATCCGCGATGGAGGCAGCGTCGAACATATTAACCGGTTCGCTGATCATAGGGGCACGTTGATACTGCTCCAAATTGATCGCTCTGCGATACATAGCCTTTGGATTGGAAACTGCATTCTTGTGTGCATTAATACTGAATCCAGCGAGTGCATCCGGCGGAGCGTCGTACTCGTGCAAGTAGCGTCGCATAATTAATGCGGCCTGTGCTGTCGGGGTGATACCTTGGATCGCCTCGTAATCAGCATCAGTACTTGTGGCCAAAGCGGCATCCACACGAGGACCGGTTTGATCAGTCACCTTCTCAATGCCGACAACCAGAGCTGTTTGTATTTGGCCGGATTTGATAGCTAGGTAGGCTTGGCGTAGTGCAACACCTCCCGAGGCTCCAGCCGCTTCGACAGTCATCGCCTCGACACCCCACAAGCCCGCGAAGTCAGCAAGTAAGGCGCCGAGTTGTGTCTGGCCGGAGAGAGCGGGGCTCAGCATGTTGGCTACGTACAGAGCCTCGGGTCTGATATCGGGAACTTCAGAACGTGCAGCCACGATCGCTTCCAGTGCGAGCTCTCGAATCGATAGATCCCAGTGTTCGCCGATTGGCGTCGAGCCCACACCAAGGATGAAGACATTATTATCCGAGTGACTATTTGAGTTCATTGTCATTTCATCGTGATTTTCCCGCGGTAGCGGGCGTAAGTTGCATAGTCGATCTCTGTTCGCCTGGCAATATAAGTTTCCGTTGAAGGTGCGTTGTCGCGCCGATTGATGAGTTCCTCGGTGGCACGAATGCTGAAAGCGTCTGAGCCGGCGCCCGATCCATAGGAGACAAGCAGAATCCGGTCTTCAGGCTCGGCAATATCGAGAACGGCGGTCAGGCCAACAAGGGCGGATCCAGCGTATGTGTTCCCGATGCGCGGGACCAACAATCCAGCTGCAATTTGATCTTGGTTGAAACCTAACGACCGTGCAACTCGAACTGGGAATTTGGCGTTCGGCTGGTGGAAAACGGCAAATGCATAATCTGATGCGGTTGTACCTGTGGCGTCCATCAGAGATTCGGCTGCGGCTGTGATGTGCTTGAAATATGCGGGTTCACCCGTAAACCGTTCTCCATGTTCGGGATACTTCTCATTGGCGCGACGGAAGAAGTCAGGTGTGTCTGTAGTGAATGAGTATGAAGCGTCGAAAGCGGCCATAGACTGATCTGCGGGTCCAAGCAGGTAGGCAGCGCCGCCTGCACCCGCAGTATATTCGAGTGCATCACCAGGGCGTCCCTGTGCAGTGTCCATACCGATGGACATCGCGTAGGAGGCCATGCCCGATCCAACAAAGCCAATCGCTGCCTGCATGGCTTCCGTCCCTGCCTTACAAGCGAACTCCCAATCCGCCGCCTGTGTGTGGGGCACTGCGCCAATGGCCTCGGCGACGATAGTAGATGTTGGCTTTACTGCATAGGGATGAGATTCCGATCCCACCCAGACTGCTCTGATGAGTGCGGGATCAATATCCGCTCTCGCAAGCGCGTTGCGGGATGCTTCGATGGACATGGTGATCACATCTTCGTCGAGGCCTGCCACGGCTTTTTCACCTGGCGGACCTCCACTTACGTCCTCTTTCCATATTCGCGCTACTTCTCGACCGGGAAGTCGATAGCGTGGGATATATGCACCATACCCAACGATGCCAACATCTCGGATGGGTTTCATGATTATTTCATCGGTCATAATTCTCTTTCCAATTTCTCCCGTTGGTTGGAATGGGATTGTTTACGTTTTTCCTTGCAGGATCTTCTCAGCATAATCAATACGGATGATACCATCAGACACCATTCGCTGCGCTACGATATCGATCACATCACCTTCTGCTCCAGCGGCGATGGCAATTTGTCTAGCATGTAGGCTCATATGACCACGCTGGATACCCTCCGTAGCAAGAGCACGTAGAGCGGCTAAATTCTGCGCCAGTCCAACGGACACAGTGATCTCTGCAAGCTCTCGGGCCGACTCGATCCCCATAAGATCCAAGCAAGCCTTGGCAGTGGGATTGACGCGTGTTGCACCCCCGACTGTGCCTATTGCGAGTGGCATTTCTAACTCACCCGTCAGGGTGCCATCATCAGCGGTCCCCCATTGACTGAGTGATGTATAGGTCCCACTGCGAGCGGCGTAGGCATGGGCACCCGCTTCCACAGCTCGCCAGTCGTTCCCCGTAGCGATCACGACTGCATCCACACCGTTCATGATGCCTTTATTGTGCGTAGCAGCGCGGTATGGATCGACTGTCGCAAAAGCCCATGCTTCGATCACTCCATCTCGAACTTGTTCTCCACTGTAGTCCCCAAATCCCAGGGCTTCTAATGGGACTCGACATGAGGCGCGAGCGAGACGACGATCCGCTAAGTTTGAGAGGATCCGCAGATGCACCCTACCTCCGGTTAGTTGCTCAACGAGAGGAGATAGGGCTTCGACGGCAGTATTAACTGCATTCGCACCCATGGCGTCGAGAGTATCCATGATAAGATGCAGTACGATTATCGGCCCCACGGGTGTATCTCGAAGAATACGTACCTCGATATCCCTGGGTCCGCCGCCAAGATCGACGAGTACAGGATCTGCCATCCGCGCGACGTCGAGGATCTTATCCCTATTGGCCGATAATTTTTCGATGGCATCCTCCGGATCTTCCACATCCAGAATCTGGATCTGACCGATCATCTCAGAATCAGAGGCCTCAGCGTGAAATCCGCCTCCCTCCCGAACGAGTTTTGCCATGAATGACGCGCCGGCTACGACGGAAGGTTCTTCGATTGCCATGGGGATCAGCACTTCTCGCTCGTTTATGAGGAAATTGGTCGCAATTCCGAGCGGTAACCCGAAGATGCCAATTGCATTTTCAATCATGTGGTCGGCCTGGCTAATGGTCAAACCGTCTACCCCGCTGAAGATTTGGATTGATTCTGCAGAAAGCCCGGAGACGCTGAGCAGTCGTTCCAGCCGATCCTGGATCTGAAGATTGTAAAAGCCTGGCAACTTTGAAGTTTGCTTGGGTGTCACCTACATTCTCCTTATTATTCCATGCAGCCTTTAATAGTGGATGATTACTGGCAAAAACTATCAAGATGGGATATTAGCGATCAGCGATCAGCTATTAGCTTACAGCTTTATCTGTCAAGCCGAAAGCCTCCCATGAATAAATGTAGTTAACCTTGTATCCATGAATTGCAGCTCAAAGAACACTTATTACCTTCTTAACCCATTGACTTCTTGACCTAGTCACTGATTCACTGATTTCTGTTCTCTGATTCCTAGAAAAATTGGCTGGGGTGGCTGGGATGAGGTAGAATCACATTGTGAAGCAAACTGGAAAAAAGGCACGGAGGGATATGGAGAGGCAGGAGCTCATAGAGCTAGGACCCGGTGAAGCAGAAGCCATCGCCGATATGCGATCGCTGCATCGGGCTACATTGAGCCTTTTTGCTGATCTCTCATTGGACGGTGTGCTTCGTAGAATCACGATTGCAGCACGGGAGCTCGCGAGAGCGCGTTATGCTGCGATCGGTATTCCTGATAGAAAGGGGGAATTGGAGATCTTTATCACAGACGGTATGTCTGTTGAAGAAATCCAGCGCATTCCTCACCCACCAAAAGGTAGGGGGTTGATCGGGGAGATGATGCGCACAGGTGAAAGTGTCCGTTTCCCTGATATCTCAGATCATCCCAAGGCAAGTGGTTTCCCCCCTGGACATCCAATTATGCATTCGTTCTTGGGCGTACCCATTACTGCATATGGTCGCCCGCTCGGTCAGATCTACCTCACTGATAAGATCGATGCATCTGAATTTAGCCTGCATGATCAGCGGTTAATTGAGATGCTTGCAGCTCATGCTGCTGCCGCTATCGAGAATGCCAGACTCTATCGCCAGGTGCTTGAGAGCGAAAAAGAGGTTTCACAGCGGAACGAACAGCTTGAACTCATCAATGATTTAACAAGCGCCATCAGCGAAGCGACTGACCTGGAAAGTCTACTTACTGTGATGTTGGAACGTGTTATCCAACTTATTGAAGCTGGTTCGGGAGTGATTTTCCTCGCCGATGAAGGTGAGAATTGTTTCCGACTTGCAGCTCATCA
>JABAOF010001007.1_pt3 | contig 72798 bp, 25 predicted proteins | sample 7062171 | NCBI WGS metagenome assembly JABAOF01 (sample SAMN14538628, study PRJNA623070) | marine sediment metagenome | biome: marine biome [ENVO:00000428]; feature: marine pelagic biome [ENVO:01000023]; material: deep marine sediment [ENVO:00002113] | place: India: Gulf of Khambhat ...
ATCAGCTATGAGCTTCTTCTACAAAACCGGCGACCTGGGCCGGTGGCTGCCGGATGGGAACATCGAATTTATAGGCAGGATCGATAACCAGATCAAAATCAGGGGTTATCGTATCGAATTGGGTGAGATTGAAAGTCATCTGGCGAAGCATAAAGATATGCATGCTGTGGTTGTATCGGCAAGGGAAACGGATTTGTGTGTTTATTTCGCAGCCGGGGTTAAATTATCCGCAGCGCACCTGAGAGAGTATTTGACAAAATATTTACCGGCATACATGATACCGGCTTATTTTATGCAATTGGAAACCATTCCCCTGACGCCCGGCGGTAAGATCGATAAAAAGGCACTGCCGGGACCTGGAATTGGCACCGCGGCAGAGAATTATGAAGCCCCCCGGGGTTATGTGGAAGAAAAATTGTTAGACGTATGGCAGGAGGTCCTGGGATACCGGGGAATCGGCATTAACGACAATTTTTTTGAAATCGGCGGTGATTCCATTAAAGCCATCCAGGTGGCTGCCCGGCTGAGAACACATGGACTGGGCCTTGGAATTAACCAATTGTTTTTAAATTCCACGATTAAAACATTAAGTAAAACCGTCACCCGGATAGAACGAAGCATCCCACAGGAAATAGTTGAAGGGCAGGTAGAATTAACGCCTATCCAGCATTGGTTTTTCCGGTCTGACTGTAATTGCAAGGAGCATTTTAACCAGGCGGTCGTATTGTATCGCGCGCAGGGATTTGCCGAAGATAGTTTGAAAAGGGTATTGACAAAAATCGCGATTCATCATGATGCCCTGAGAATGGTATATGAGATTAATGAAAAAGGCATTATCCAGGTGAATCGGGGAATCAATGGAAAATTGTTCGATTTCGAGGTTATGGATTTTTCCGGAAATAAAACGGATATTGAAAAAAACATCGCGGTAGAGGTTGACAGGGTCCAGCAGGGAATCGATTTAAAAACAGGGCCGCTCATGAAAACAGTCCTGTTTAAAACATCACAGGGAGATCATTTATTAATGGTTATTCATCACCTGGTGGTGGATGGGGTTTCGTGGCGGATCCTGCTGGAAGACCTGGCTGCGGGATACACCCGGGCAATACGCGGTGAAGAAATAAAGTTCCCGGAGAAAACCGATTCGTTCCGGCACTGGGCGCGGGAGTTAACCGGATATGCCCGCAATGATAGTGAGAATAAGGGCCGGGGGGTTTTAAACGAGCTGGAGTATTGGCAGGCCGTTCATGATGAAATGGCGCAGGCAGAGCCTTTGCCCGCGAACCGGGAAACCGGCAGGAACTTGCAAAAGAATAAATTCCTGGAGACCCTGGAAGTAATCCTGGAGCAAGAAGACACGGAGTGCTTGCTGCGAAAAGCGAATTGGACCTATAATACGGAAATTAACGATATATTGTTGACCGGCCTGGGACTTGCCCTCCGGGAATGGGTAGGAGTGGAGAAGGTATGCATCAACCTGGAAGGGCACGGCAGGGAACCCGTTATCGAAGGTGTAGATATCAGCCGCACCGTGGGCTGGTTCACCGCCCAATACCCCGTGGTGCTGGATATGCAGCGATTCCAGGACCTTTCTTATGCCGTTAAAAACGTAAAAGAGACACTGAGGCGAGTCCCCAATAAAGGAATCAATTATGGCATTTTAAAATATTTAGTCTCTATTTTGCCTCCGGCGGCCAGGGGCTCTTTTGAAAAACCGCCCCTGGACCCCGCAAAACTTTTTACTAAAAGTGATCCTGACGTCAGTTTTAATTATTTAGGGCAGGTGGACCTGGTACCCGAAGACCGGGATTTATTTGGATTCTCCTGGATAAACAGCGGCCAGAATGTAAGCCCGGAATGGGAGAACCGGTATGCACTGGATATTAACGGTATATTGAAGAACGGCCGATTGTATCTATCCATCGGTTTTAACAAATACCGGTTTAGAAAGGAGCAAGTCCGGGAACTGGCTGAGCGTTATAAATTTCACCTGGTACAGGTAATCCGGCATTGTGCGGCCCGGGAAAAGAAAGAACTCACTCCTTCGGACCTGGGGTACAATAAAATCTCCCTGGAAGACTTCTCAATGATTTTGAACCATGCGGAAATCCAGTCCCTCTATCCCCTGAGTCCCATGCAAAGCGGTATGTTTTACCATACGTTAAAAGATAAAAACTCCCATGCCTATTTCGAGCAATTTAAGCTTAGCCTGAAAGGAGAAATCCGCGAAGACCTCCTGGAGAAAAGTTTTAATAAGTTGGTGGAACGATACGATGTGTTACGGACGAATTTTGTTTATGAAAAACTGGATAAACCCCTTCAAATCGTATTAAAATCCAGGCAGGTGCGAATTCATTACGAAGATATTTCCCGGTTAAGTGCTTCGCAAAGAGATGCCTTCCTGGAAAAATACAGGAAAGACGAATGGGAGCAAGGGTTTGATTTAACCCGCGATATGCTGATGAAACTGTCCCTGTTTCGCACCGGGGAGGACTCGTATACGATCCTGTTAAGCTCTCATCACATTATCATGGACGGCTGGTGTTCCGCTGTTGTCTATGAGGACCTGGTGCGGTTTTACGGCTGTCTGAAAGAAGGAGAACCCATCGAGCCGGAAGAGGTAACTCCTTACCGGGAATATATCCGCTGGCTGGAGAAGCAGGACACAGAGGCCGGGCTCAGGTACTGGCAGGAATACCTGGAAGGATATGAAGGTTCGACAGGTGTGCACCGGACCTGCGGGTTGTCCGGCAGCGATGATCATAAACCCGGGTATGAAGTGGAAGAGTATTCCCGGGTCATGGATGAAACTCGAACATCGCAGTTAACCGGGCTTGCCGCGGCCCTTCGCGTAACCCTGAGCACCGTGTTCCGGGTTTTGTGGGCATTGTTACTGCAAAGGTATAACAATACCCCTGATGTGGTGTTTGGGGCAGTGGTATCCGACCGGCCAGCGGAAATTAAAGGCATTGAAAACCTGGTGGGCCTCTTTGTCAATACCGTTCCCGTGCGAATTCGCATAAACAACACGGAACAACAGGATTTTTTTCAATTATTACGAACCGTGCAGGATGATGCCATATCTTCCCGGAAGTATGAATATTTACCATTGGCAGACATACAGGCAAACGCATTATCAAGGGGAGATTTAATCGATCATATAATGGTATTTGAGAATTACCCCGTCCGCGAGCGTATTCTTCACAGCGGTCCGGGTTTTCGTGTGGAAAACGTGGAAATCTATGAGCAAACAAATTATTCCTTTAATATTATTATCATCCCCGGGAAATGCCTGGAGCTGAGGTTTAACTACAATGCCCGGGTCTATGACCGGGAATTTATAAAAAGGGTGGGAGATCATTTGCATTATGTCATTGACCAGGTTATCGCGGCAGCCCGGCAGGGGGACGGCGATAGTTGTCTAACTCTGGCTGAAATCGAAATGATCACCGAAAACGAAAAACGCCGGATAATGGAAGATTTTAATCGAACCGCTGCCGATTATTCAACAGGGGGAACCATTCAGCAATTATTTGAAGAACAGGTAGAAAAGACGCCTGACAGCGTTGCTGTAGTTGGGCATGGATGCATGGATGTATGGATGCATGGAAATATCTCCATTACATTCAGAGAATTGAATGAAAAATCCGGGCAGTTGGCAGGGTTTTTAAGAGAAAAAGGCGTCCTGGCGGACGATATTATCGGTATAATGATCGAGCGTTCGATTGAGATGGTCATCGGTATATTGGGTATATTAAAAGCGGGCGCCGCGTATTTGCCCATTGATCCGGCTTACCCGGAAGAAAGAAAACAATACATGTTAGCCGACAGCGGTGCGAAGATTTTATTAACCAATTTGCCCGAAGGGCACCTTATTCATCATTCATCGAACCAATTCGTCACTCATCATCCAGGAAATCTAGTTTATGTCATTTACACGTCGGGTTCGACAGGTAAGCCCAAAGCGGTGATGTTGGAGCATGGAACCGCCGTCAACCTGGTAAAATTTCAGCATCGATATACCTGCATTGATTTCAGCAGTGTGCTGCAGTTTGCCACGATTAGTTTTGATGTGTCTTTCCAGGAGATAGCCACCACCCTGACCCGGGGTGGAAAGCTCCTGGTAGTAAGCCGGGAAATCCGGGATAATTTGCATCAGTTGTTTAAGGTGGTGGGGGAATGTCGGATCAAAACGCTGTTTTTGCCGGCATCATTTTTAAAATTCATCGCCGGTGAGGAGGAATTTTTGGCCCTTATTCCGTCCTGTGTAAAGCACATTGTTACTGCTGGTGAGCAGGTGATTGTTAATGAGAGATTCAGAAATTACCTGGTGAAAAACGAGATTTATTTGCACAATCATTATGGACCGTCCGAGACCCATGCGGCCACAACCTTAACCCTGGAACCCGGGGCTGAAATTCCCATGCTTCCTCCTATTGGCAGGCCCATCATGAACAGCCGGCTTTATATAGTAGATGCGGCCGGTTACCTGCAGCCCGTGGGTGTATCCGGGGAATTATTTATAAGCGGCGTTCTGGTAGGCCGGGGTTATTTAAACCGGCCGGAATTAACCGCAGAAAAATTTCTTTTAGTTTCCAATAGGTCTTATAGGTCCTATAGGTCCTATATTTCTTCTAAAAAAACCTATAAAACCGGAGACCTGTGTCGTTGGCTGCCGGACGGTAATATTGAATTTATCGGCAGGAAGGACCACCAGGTCAAAATCAGGGGATTTCGCGTGGAATTAGGGGAAATCGAGAGTGAATTGTTGAAACTGGAAAGAATAAAAGACGCGGTGGTTTTAGCCAGGCAGGATGGAGCCGGGCAAGACTATCTTTGTGCATATATCGTTTCCGAAGGCAGGGTGGAATATCCTGGTCTTCGGGAAAAACTTTCCCGGCGTTTGCCTGACTACATGATTCCTGCGTATATGATTCCCCTGGAGAGAATTCCCTTAACTCCCAATGGGAAACCGGACCGTAAGGCGCTGCCGGAACCTGACCTTGAAGCGGTTGAAGGAGCGGCGAGATATACGGCACCGGTTAATGATATCGAGGAGATGCTGGTAGTCCTCTGGTCTGAAATATTATCCATGGAGAAAGATAAGATCAGTACAGGCGCCGACTTTTTCGAGCTGGGCGGCCATTCGTTAAAAGCTTTTGCAGTGGTATCCCGGATACACAAAGCGTTTAATATCGATGTACCCCTGGAAACCATATTTAGCAAGCCCACGATACAAGAATTGGGGGAATACATTGCCGGGGCCGCGCAAGAACGATTTATTTCCATACTCCCGGCGGAGCAAAAGGAATATTATCCTCTCTCTCCGCCGCAAAAACGATTGTATATTATCCAGGAAATGGATAAAACCAATGTCGGTTATAATTTGCCGCAGACTGCGCTCATGGAAGGAGAATTGAGCAGGGAACGGCTGGAGGAGACTTTCCGCCGGTTAATCCGCAGGCATGAGAGTTTTAGGACCTCGTTTGAAATGCTCGCCGGCGAACCGGTCCAGCGAATTCATGAGGATGTGGAATTTGAGATTGAGTATTATGAGTTAGCCACTTTCCTTCGTCCTTTTGATTTATCGCGGGCACCTTTACTGCGGGTGGGATTGATAAGGCTCGATGACCGGGAACATCTTTTCATGATGGACATGCATCATATTATTTCCGACGGTATCTCGGAAGGTATACTAATAAAGGAGTTTATGGCGTTGAGCCGGGGGCTGGAACTACCGGTACTCCGACTCCGGTATAAAGATTACGTGGAATGGCTGTGTAGTAAAAAAGAAAAGGAAGCAGTAAAACAACAGAAACAGTACTGGTTGAATCGATTTGCAGACGAAATACCGGTACTGGATTTCCCCCTGGATTACGGCAGGCCGGCAGTACAGGATTTCGCGGGTGCTGTTGTAAGTTTTGAGATGGAGAAAGAACAGGTCCGGGCGCTGCGGGAACTGGCATTAAGAGAAGACGTTACCCTGTATATGGTATTGTTGGCGATTTTTTATGTGTTTTTGTCGAAATTGAGCGGGGACCGGGATATTGTCATCGGTACCCCTTTAGCTGGCCGGCGTCATGCCGACCTCCGGGATATCATCGGTATGTTTGTCAATACCCTGGCGCTGCGAAACTCCCCCATAGACGAGAAAACCTTTACCACCTTTTTAGGAGAATTAAAACAAAACGTCCTGGAAGCTTTTGAAAACCAGGAATACCCCTTTGAAGAACTGGTGGAGAAAACAGTGAAAAACAGGGATACCGGCAGGAATCCACTTTTCGATGTCATGTTTGCCTTTCATGATATCGAGATGACCGGGAACACCAGTGAAATGGAGATTCCCGGTTTGAAACTAAAACCCCACCCCCTGGAGAACAAAACCGCTCATTTCGATTGGACCCTGACCGGGATAGATGCCGGGGATATCCTGCAATTTACCGTGGAATACCGGATAACATTGTTTAAACCGGAAACGGTTCAACGATTTACCGGTTATTTGCAAAGACTGGTGTTATCCATCCTGGAAAATCCCGGTAGAAGCATCCGTTCCCTGGACATCCTGTCGGAAAAAGAAAAACAGCAGGTATTGGTTGATTTTAACGATACCCGGGCCGGTTATCCCCAAAATAAGACCGTTCATGAATTATTCGAAGAACAGGCGGGAAAAACGCCTGACGGCGTCGCTTTAGTTGGCAGTGGGCAGTTGGCAGTTGGCAAGAAAGAAAAGATACACATCATTTACAGGGTATTAAATGAAAAGGCCAATCAAATAGCTGAGATTTTAAGAGAAAGAGGTGTCCTGGCGGACGATATTATTGCCATGATGTCGGACCGTTCCATTGAGATGATTATTGGAATTTTAGGGATTTTAAAGGCTGGCGGTGCTTATTTGCCTATCGACCCGGATTACCCGGAAGAGCGGAAACAATACATGCTGGCCGACAGCGGTGCGAAGATTTTGTTGAGTGAGTTGAATGAGGTAAGTGGGTTGAGTAAGGAACCTACTCACCTTACTCACCCTACTCACCTATGCTACCTCATCTATACTTCCGGTTCTACGGGCAAGCCCAAAGGGGTTATGATCCGGCACGACAGCCTAGTCAACCAGGTGTTTGCCCTCAGGAAAGCCTTTGATTTTGATGCTTCGCTTCATGATATGCTGATTGCGCCGTTTATTTTTGATGTATCGATCATGCATATTTTTTTAGTATTATTCACGGGTGCAAAGTTATTTTTAGTGCCTGATGAGGTCAATGTTGACCCAATGAAGTTCCGGCAATTTATTATTGATAATCGAATCGATGTTTTCGATGTGGTTCCCTGTCATTTGAGCGTGTTGTTAAACGGTTTAAAAGATAAACAAATACATGTTAAGTATTTATTCGTAGGGGGAGAGGTTTTAACCGGGGACCTTTACCGGCGTATAAAAGAGGTCATTATTGCCGGTAAAGTGATAAACAGCTATGGTCCGACCGAGGGTACCATTAATACCACGCTGTATGAATGTGCGGACCGGGAGGTGGGAGACTCTATTCCTATTGGCATGCCTTTAATGAATTACCGGGTTTATATCCTGGACAGGGGTTTAAACCCGGTCCCGGTTGGTGTAAAAGGCGAGCTCTGGATTAGCGGAGAAGGAATTGCCCGGGGCTATTTGAACCGCCCGGAGTTAACCGCAGAAAGGTTTTGCTCTCTCTCCTATGAGTCCTATAGGTCCTATAGGACCTATAGCTCCTACCGCACCGGCGACCTGGCCCGGTGGCTGCCGGATGGTAACATCGAGTTTTTGGGCAGGGTTGATTTCCAGGTTAAGATCAGGGGGTTCCGGATCGAATTGGGCGAGATAGAGAGCCAATTATCAGGTTATGAAGGGATAAAAGAGACGGTGGTGGTTCACGGCCGGAAGAAAAGCGGGGAAAACTATTTATGTGCTTATTTTACAGCGGGAGAAGGACCGGTGGTTTCGGAGCTGAGGGCTTACCTGGCCCGGCGGCTACCGGGTTATATGATACCCGCGTATTTTGTGCCGTTGGATAGAATGCCGCTTGGCCCGAATGGTAAATTGGACCGGAAGCGGTTACCCCCGCCGGGAATAAGGGAAGGCGGCACTTATGTAACCCCGGGCAGCGACCGGGAAAAGATCATGGCAGCGGTCTGGAAAGAGGTGCTGGAATTGGACCGTGTAGGGGTGGAAGATAATTTCTTTGAAATGGGCGGCAATTCCCTGGATATTATTCATCTGGGTTACCGGTTGAACGAGACATTTAAAGCGGATATACCTGTGCTTCTTTTATTCAGGTATCCCACTATCCGGTCGCTGGCCGTGTACCTGGATGGTGAAGCGGAGAAATTGTCCGATAAAAAAAAGCAAATATTTAGCGCCATCGATAGAGGAAAACAAAAATTGCAAAAAAGAAGGAAAATCGGGAGAGGAGTAAAAAATGGTAGAGATAAATAAAGAAAAAGACAGGACAGGATTGGAGATTGCAGTTATCGGTATGGCCGGCAGGTTTCCCGGTGCGAAAGATATCGCTGAATTCTGGGATAATCTAAAAAATGGCGTGGAATCCATATGTTTTTTTTCTGGGCAAGAGCTGGAGCAAGCCGGGGAAAATCCGGCGCTGGTAAAGAACCCCAATTATGTAAATGCGAAAGGGGTGCTGCAGGACAGCGAATATTTTGATGCCGGTTTTTTCGGTTATATGGCCGGGGAAGCGCAAGTCATGGACCCACAAATGCGGGTATTTTATGAAACGGTATGGGAAGCACTGGAAGATGCGGGGTATGAGCCCGGGGTTTATCCGGGCCGTATTGGTTTGTATGCCGGTGCATCCTCCCATTTCAAATGGGAAGCGGCGACTTTATTGTCAGGCAATAATAAAGATATGGATTCGTTTTCCCTGGTCCACTTTAATGATAAAGATTATTTGTGTTTGCAGGTATCGTATAAGCTTAATTTAAAAGGTCCTGGTTTAACGCTGCACACTAGCTGTTCAACGTCCCTGGTGGCGGTTCACCTGGCAGTCCAGGCGCTGTTGAGCGGGGAATGTGAAATGGCGCTGGCAGGCGGCGTATGTCTTTCTGTACCGGGGAAAACCGGTTATGTTTATGAAGAGGGCATGGTAATGTCGCCGGACGGTCACTGCCGGGCTTTCGATGCAAAAGCGCGGGGAACGGCGAGCGGGGAAGGGGTAGGGGTGGTGTTATTAAAGTCATTTGAAGACGCGGTGGAACAGGGGGATCATATTTATGCTTTGGTAAAAGGTTCGGCCGTTAATAATGATGGTTTTCGTAAAGTAGGATTTACCGCGCCGGGTATCGAAGGTCAGGTAGAGGTAATCAGCGCGGCCCTGTATACGGCGGAAGTGGAGCCGGAAACCATCGGTTATATCGAGGTTCATGGTACCGGGACCGTGTTGGGTGACCCGGTGGAAATCGAGGCCCTGAAATTGGCATTCGATACGGAAAAGCAGCATTTTTGCCGGATCGGGTCGGTGAAGACCAACATCGGTCACCTGGATACTGCCGCGGGAATCGCGGGATTTATTAAAACCGTATTAATATTAAAGCATGGTGTTATTCCCCCCAGTTTACATTTTGAAACCCCGAACCCGAAGATTGATTTTGGGGACAGTCCGTTTTATGTGAACAGCGAATTAACCGGGTGGGAGCGGGGCAGTGCCGGCATGCCTTTGAGGGCCGGGGTCAGTTCCTTTGGCATCGGCGGCACCAATGCCCATGTGGTATTAGAGGAAGCCCCTGTTATCGACGACAATAAGAGCGACCGGGAATATCGATTAATTCTATTGTCCGCCAGGAATGGGGCCGCCCTGGAAAAGCAGGGGCAAAATTTATCTGCTTATTTAGACAGGCACCCGGATATTAACTTTGCCGATGCTGCTTATACGCTGCAAGCGGGCAGGAAGCATTTTGAGCACCGGAAAATGCTGGTATGCTCGACCCCGGATGAAGCTGCCCGGGCGTTATCGTCGCCGGTGCCGTTGTCCGGCGTGCAGGTATATAATGCAAAGGCACCAGGAGAAAAAAAAGTGGTGTTTATGTTCCCGGGCCAGGGTTCCCAGTATGTGGACATGGGCCGTGAGCTTTATGAAAGCGAACCGGGATTCCGTGAAGAGATGGACCGCTGTTTTCATATTTTAACACCCATCATGGGGTATGATATAAAAGAAATTCTTTATCCTTTGAAAGAAGCCGCGAGGAACGCGAAGGAACGCGAAGAACAAGGAGTTCATCCGTCACCTGACATCAACGGAACCGAAGTGACCCAACCGGTGTTATTTGTCTTTGAATACGTCCTGGCGAAATTATTGATGAAATGGGGAATCAAGCCTTATGCCATGATCGGCCACAGCATCGGCGAGTATACGGCGGCCTGTTTAGCCGGGGTTTTTTCCCTGGAAAACGCTTTAAAGCTTGTGGCATTACGGGGTAAACTCATGCAGCAGATGCCAGCTGGTGCAATGCTGAGTGTCCCGCTCCCTGAAGCGGAATTAGAATCCATGTTAAGTCATGAATTATCCCTGGCTGCGGTGAATAGTTCTTCTTTGTGTGTGGTTTCCGGTCCTTTTGCAGCCGTTGAAGCCTTTAAAAAAGAACTGGAAGAAAAGGGTTATCGCTGCCGTTTGCTTCATACGTCTCATGCGTTTCATTCTTCGAGCATGGACCCGGTTTTAGAGCCTTTTGAAGCTAAAGTGGCCGGGGTGGTTTTAAATGCCCCGGCAATTCCATATATATCGAATATAACCGGGGATTGGGTTACGGAGGGACAGGCTGTTGAGCCGGCGTATTGGGCGGCCCAATTACGGGAAAAGGTCTGCTTTGCGCAGGGACTGGAAACGCTGCTGAAAAATCCAGATGCTCTTTTTATTGAAGTGGGTCCGGGGAAAACCCTGGGTACTTTTGTCCGGCAGCATGGGCATAAAAAAGACTTTCACCCGGTTATCGACCTGGTCAGGCATCCCCGGGAAGAAGTACCGGAGATTCGTTTCCTGTTGAGTAAGATCGGGCTGTTATGGCTGAATGGTGTCGAATTGGATTGGAAGGAATTTCATGGTGGAGAGCAGCGGCAGCGGGTATCGCTGCCGGCGTATCCGTTTGAGCGCCGGCGTTTCCCGTTTCCTAAAGAGTTTTTAAAAGGTGGGATTGAGCAGTTATTAAAAAGAACTGCATTGGATAAAAACCCGGAACCGGCGGAATGGTTTTATGTACCCCAATGGACCCGTTCCCTGGCCTGGCCCCCTGGCCGCCGGAGGCATTACAAATGGTTGGTATTTATAGACGGGTGCGGGTTGGGTGAGGGTGTGGTGAAGCGTCTTGAGCGGGAGAACCAGGAAGCGGTCATTGTCAGGCCGGGGGAGGCGTTTTTAAAAGACGGTGAAAGGCAATATACTATTGATCCGGCGCAGCCGGACCATTACTTTAAATTAATCAACGAATTACTGGCTGATCATAAGGTTCCTGACCGTGTTTTTCATCTCTGGGGGGTCGCCCCCGGAGAAGAGCAATTCCCGGATTTGGGTTTTTACAGTTTGCTTTACCTGGTGCAGGCGTTTGGAAACAAAGGGATTACCGCTGGAATTCAAGTGGGGGTTATCACCGACAACATGCAGGATGTGCAGGGCGGTGAACTGCTGTACCCGCAAAAAGCCGTGGTACTGGGGGCGGTAAAAGTCATCCCCCGGGAATACGCCAATATCGGCTGCTTTAGCTGCGATATCGTCTTACCGGGACCGGGGAGCCGGCAGGAGGAGTACCTTATCGGGCAGCTTTTACAGGAGTTTGAAGCAATCTCCCCGGGCGCCCGGTCGGTGGTGGCGTTAAGAGGACCTTACCGGTGGGTACAGGTTTTTGAACCGGTGCGGCTGGAAAGAAAGACCCTGGACCTCAAGCAAAGGGGTGTTTACCTTATCACCGGTGGGTTGGGCGGTATCGGTTATACCCTTGCCCGGCACCTGGCGAAGCAGGTAAGTGCCAGGCTGGTACTGACCGGCCGCAGGGACCCGGCAGCAGCGGACAGCAGTATGAAGGACCGGGTCCGGGAACTGAAAACCCTGGGAACAGAGGTCCTGGTACTGCAAGCGGATGCGGCGGATTATCTACAAATGCAGCGAGCCGTCCGCGAGGCGGAAGAGCGGTTCGGGCCGATCAACGGGGTCATCCATGCTGCCGGGCTTGCCGATTATGAAGGGGTGATCCAGGGAAGAACCAGGCAGGGAACAGATAATATCCTGGCGTCCAAACTCAAAGGAACCATGGTTCTGGATGACCTGTTGAAAGATCGGTCCCTGGATTTTTTTGTACTCTGTTCTTCTTTATCGTCCATCCTGGCGCCCTTTGGCCAGGTGGGGTATGCGGCGGCCAATGCGTTTCTCGATGCCTTTGCCCTGCATAAATCCCATAACCATACATGCACCCATGCATCTTCGGTACGTTCTGAACATTCGTGCCTTTATACCAGTATTAACTGGGATACGTGGCAGGAAGTGGGCATGGCGGTTGAAGCCGTGAGGCAGGCTGGCCGGGACGCGGGAGTGCTGTTAAAAGACGGCATACTCCCGGAAGAGGGAGTGGATGTTTTTGAACGAATCCTGGCCGGCGGCTTGCCCCAGGTGGCTGTATCCACCCAGGACCTGGGGGCTCTGCTGGAACAGTGGCACACGCAGGAATACCCGGAGCCGGGCTTAACCGAAGAGCTTGGCGAAGCAGGGGGTTCCGCTTACTTAGATGAGAGACCGGGATTACGCACGGCATACATTGCGCCGGAGAACGAGACCCAGCAGGTTCTTGCCCGTATCTGGCAGGATTTTTTCGGTCTTAAGGCCGTGGGTATTCATGATGATTTTTTCGAGCTGGGGGGCGATTCGTTAAAAGCCATGACCGTGTCTGCTAAAATCCACAAAACACTTCATGTGGAAGTACCTTTAGCGGAATTTTTCCGGGTGCCTACGGTTGCCGGGCTGGCAGGGTATATCCGGAAAACGGAAAGCGGGGGATATTTTTCTATGGAGCCGGTGGAAGAGAGGGAGTATTATGATTTATCTTATGCCCAGCGGCGTTTGTGGATTATCTGTCAATTCGAGGAAGAGTCCCTCGCGTATAATTTAGCTCATGTTTTTGCGCTGGCCGGGGAATTTAATGTCCAGGTTTTTCAATGGGCGGTGCAGACCCTGGTGGAACGTCATGAAAGTTTGCGTACGGTTTTTATCCAGGTAGACCAGGAACCCAAACAGAAAATATTAAAAAAACTTTTTTTTAACCTGAACTCTATTGATCTTCGCCGCTCAGACACTGCAGGTGCAAAGGAAAAAATGAAAAAAATATACGCCGAAATTGCCCGCTCTGCCTTTGACCTGGAACAGGGTCCTTTGTTTCGGCTGCAGGTCATCAGCCCGGAGGATAACCAATGGGTGCTTATGTTTTGTATCCATCATATTATTACGGACGGCTGGTCCCAGGAAATTATAATAAATGAAATCATTGCTCTATATAACGCATTTCTAACGGATAAAGAAAACCCCCTTAAACCGCTGAGTTTCCAGTATAAAGACTATGCCTTATGGCACAATGCCCTGGTGCAGCGTGGGATTTATGCCGAATCCGGAAAATACTGGCTGGAGAAATTCAAAGACAGGCCCAACGGCATTGAACTGCCCCTGGACCACCCCCGAAATGTAAGGCAAACGTTCAACGGCGACAGTGTTAACTTTGAGCTGGACGAAACCGTTACACAAAAATTGCAGCAGTTGTGTTTCAAGGATGATGCCACTCTTTTTATGGGGTTATTGGCTATTTTTTCTGTTTTTTTGTTCCGTTTCAGTGGGCAGCTTGATATTATAGTGGGTTCCCCGGCAGCCGGCAGGAAGCAGGTGGAATTGCAGGAAATGGTGGGGTTCCTGGTCAACACCCTGGTTTTTCGTATCCCGATAAATCCTGGTGAAAGTTTCCGGGAATTGCTCACCGGGGTTAAACAGGAAACCCTGGAGGGGTATAAATACCAGGATTATCCTTTTGATCTGCTGGTGGAGGAACTGCAGCCGGACAGGGATTTGAGTCAATCTCCCCTGTTCAATGTCATGCTGGCCCACACCGGTATAGACGCGGAAGTGGGTGAAATCGGTTTAGCCGGGACCAGGCCGGGTAATTTCTTTACCGCGGATGATTTTACTTATCGCATGAGCGTATTTGACCTGGTTTTTTTGATCGATAAAATCGGTGACCGTCTTTTTGGGTTAATCACTTACAACAGCGATTTATTTGAGCCCGGTACAGCCCAACGGCTGGCGAAAAATTTCCTGTGCCTGGTAGAAAACGTACCGGCAGCCCCGGAAACGCCTGTATCCCGTTTGAATTGGCTGGACCGGGCGGAATATGAAAAAGTGGTAAACGAATTCAACCGGACGAATCATCCTTTCCCAGAGCAGGGTATCCGGGAAATGTTCGAGAACCGGGTGGAAACGAACCGGGACGCGGCGGCGGTGGTAGACCATGTGAAACACATGACCTACGGCGAATTGAATAAAAAAGCCAATCAACTGGCCTTTTACCTGATCAATCGTTTTCATGTGGGACCGGGGGATATTGTGGGGCTTTCCATGGACCGTTCCCTGGAGATGGTCATCGGCATATTGGGGATTGTCAAGTCCGGTGCCGGGTATGTGGCCATTGACCCCAATTACCCTGAAGAGCGGGTTTTGCATATGCTGGGGGATGCCGGGGCCGGTATATTGCTCAGTGATGGTACCCGGTCCCATTTGTTCCGGGATTATAAAGGAAATATGGTAAACATTCATGAGTGCAGGGAAGAAATCTCCCTGGAACCGGGAGAGAACCCGGGGGTTGTGAATCAGCCGGCGGATGTATTATACGTGATATATACCTCGGGCACCACCGGCACCCCCAATGGTGCGGTGTTGTCGCATGGGATTCTAACCAACCTGGTGCAGTGGCAGCAGGAGAAAACTTCCATCGATGCGTCCCTGCGATGTTTGCAATTTACCTCGGTCAATTTTTGTGTTTCTTTCCAGGAGATTATGATTACGCTGGTATCCGGGGGTGAGGTTCATTTGATCGACGATATCCGGAGGCAGGATATCGATTATTTGATGTCGTTCCTGGCTTCACACCGGATTGAGGTTTTATATTTGCCTTTTTCTTATTTGAACTTTTTATTTAACGAATCCACGCGGTGGCAGGGGGGCTTCAAGAACTACCTGGAACATATTATCACCGCGGGGGAGCAGTTAAAAATCACCGCGGGTTTAAAGAGGTTCCTGGAGCTTAATCCCGGGATCCGGCTGCACAATCATTACGGTTCTTCGGAGATGCACGTGGTAACGTCGTATACGCTTGATGCAGCCGCCGCGGTAAAGACGCCGGTGCCGGCGGCGGGGAAACCCATTGCCAATACGAAAATATATATCCTGGATGAGTATGGTAACCCGGTGCCTATCGGTGTATGGGGTGAGTTGTGTATTGCCGGCAGCAGCGAGGTCAAAGGATACATTAATAGTAAAGCATTGACTGAAAAAAAATTAATGAAACATCCGCTGCTTTCCCCGGACCGGCGGCTTTATTGTTCCGGGGACCTGGGGCGCTGGCTGGAGGATGGTAACATCGAGCTTAAAGGCAGGAAAGACTCCCAGGTCAAGGTGCGGGGATTCCGGGTGGAATTAAGCGAAATCGAGAGTAAGATACTGGCTGTGCAGGGGGTGAAGGACTGTGTGGTGGTGGTTAAAACCGGGCCGCAGGGCGAGAAATATTTACTGGCCTACGTGGTAACGGATAACGTTGAAGCGGCGGAGATCAAGCGTATTATCGGTCAATACCTGCCGCGGTACATGATTCCTAAGTTTATGGAACTGGAGAGGTTACCGTTAATGCCCAACGGCAAGGTAGACCGCGATAACCTGCCTGAACCGCGGTCAATGGAAGCCGGTATTACCCACGGTGAGTTGGAGCGGAAAGCCAACCGGTTGGCGCGATATTTACGGTGGAAAGGTGTTGCTGTCGGAACCCCGGTGGGGGTGATGACAGGTCCCTCCGCGGAGCTGGTGACGTCCGTGCTGGGGGTATTAAAAGCCGGTGCCGCGCCCGTGCCGCTGGACCCGCGGCTGCCTTCGCGGGATATTATCCACAGGCTGGAACAGTCTGGTGTGTCTTTCCTGTTGACCCGTTCCCTGGAAATTGAGAAGCATTCCTATACCCGTTTGCGGGGTCTTGATAAACGTAAATCCCGGCCGTTTCTTACGGCCCCCCGGCCGCAAATCGAGGATTTTGATGCGCTGCCTTTCCCGGACCGCAGCCTGGTGGATTATGAGACTTATAGCCGTTACATCGGCCTGACTGAAGCCAGGCGCACGATAAACCTCCAGGCCACGCGCGGCTGTCCTTACAACTGTCTTTACTGCCATAAAATCTGGCCGAAACATCACGTGTTCCGTTCCGCGGAAAATATTGCCGATGAGGTGAAAATTTATTATGACATGGGTGTGCGGCGTTTTGCGTTTGTGGATGATATTTTTAATTTAAATGCCCGGAACAGCCGCCGGTTTTTTGAACTCATCATTAAAAACGGTTTAAAAGCGCAGTTGTTTTTCCCCAACGGTTTGCGCTGCGATCTATTAACCCGGGATTATATCGACCTGATGGCAGAAGCGGGGACAATATCGTTGGGCATGGCCCTGGAAACCGCTTCCCCCCGGCTGCAAAAATTAATTAAAAAAAATATGAACCTGGAAAAACTGCGCGAAAGCATCGAATATTTTTGCGAAACCTATCCCGGGGTTATCCTGGGACTCTTTCTTATGACCGGCTTCCCCACGGAAACCGAAGCAGAGGCCCTTATGACCCTGGATTTCATCAAGGGCCTCAAATGGCTGGATTTTCCTTATTTGCACCTGTTGAAAATCTATCCCCATACCGATATGGCGGAAATGGCAGTGAAACATGGTATTTCCCCGGAGGCCATTGCCAATTCCGCCAGCCTGGCTTTCCATGAATTACCCGAAACCCTGCCTTTCAGCCAGGGGTTTGCCCGGACATGCCAGGCCGATTTCCTTAACAATTACTTCCTCTTAAAAGAGCGTTTATTGGTTAAGCTCCCCTATCAAATGAAGGTATTGACGGAAGATGAATTGGTTCAAAAGTATGACAGCTATTTACCAGTGGATATTAACAGTTTTGATGATTTACTGGAATTTACCGGCATCAAGGAGGAGGAATTGGGAATGCGGGAATTTTTACCTGAAGAGGTGGTAACGGTTCCCGGTTTAAATGAAAAAATACACGGGTATTTTTCCGGTTTTTCCCCTGCCGGAGCAGGAGATAATAATGATGAGGATGCTTTACGGGTGCTGCTCCTGGATTTATCCCAGTTTTTCAGCAGCGGTAAAAAGATACTTTACGACGGTGTGGAGCCTCCCCTGGGGCTCCTTTATTTAATGACGTACCTGTACCGGCAGTTGGGCAACCGGGTAAGGGGTAAAGTTGCCAAATCCCGGGTTGATTTTGACGATTATTCGCAGTTAAAATCCCTGCTGGAAGAATTTCAACCGCATGTGATCGGTATTCGCACCCTGACCTATTACCAGGATTTTTTTCATCAAACCGTCTCCCTGATCCGGGAGTGGGGATTCGATGTCCCGGTAATTGCCGGTGGTCCTTATGCCACCAGCGATTATGAAACTGTTTTGCAGGATGAGAACGTGGACCTGGTGGTGTTAAGCGAGGGAGAATTAACCCTGGGGGAAATCGCGGCGAAAATGCTGGAAACGGGTAAGCGGATGCCAGCAAGACAGGACCTGGAGGAAATCCCCGGGATTGCTTTTTTAAAGGACGGTTCGCGGGAAAGCACGAACCGGCAAATCCTGTTGATGAACCAGGTGGGGGAGGTTATTTCCAGGGAGTCCGGCGATAATCTCGAGCCGGTTAATGGACCCCTGGATTTAGCAGCCGTGGTTCCTTTTCTTCGAGCCGGTCTTTCTGACCGGGACCTGGATGCTGTTTCCAGTCTGCTTCACATCCCATCGATTACCGGTACGTCTTCTGCTGTCCCGGGGCATTGGCGGCCCCTGGACCCGGTGGAAAAAAAATTGACGGGGATATGGTCTGAAATTCTCGAGCTGGAACCGGATTCCATCGGCATCGAGGATAACTTTTTCGACCTGGGCGGACATTCGCTGAAAGCCACCTCATTATCGAACCGTATTTTTAAGGAACTGGAGGTAAAAGTACCGCTGGTAGAAATATTCAAGTTCCCCACTGTGGCGGGCCTGGCAGAATATATAAACAACCTCTCCAGGGAGAGGTTTGCCGCTGTGGAGCCGGTGGAGAAGAGAGAATACTATGCGTTATCTTCAGCGCAGAAGCGGTTGTACCTGCTTCAGCAGATGCAAGAGGGACACACGGTGTACAACATGCCCGGGGTTTACCTGGTGGACATACCGGTTTCCGCTGCCGGGAAATTGGAACGGGCCTTTCGAGAATTAATCCGTCGTCATGAAAGTTTGAGGACATCGTTTCATATGATCGACGGCCAGCCGGTGCAGAGAATTCACGACAATGTGGAATTTGAGATGGAATATTTAGCCGCCAAGAACGCGAAGGACCGCGAAGATATAGTTAGAAATTTTATAAGACGGTTCGATTTAACCCGGGCGCCGTTAATGCGGTCAGGGATCATCGATCTGGCTGAGGGTAATTGTATCTGGATGGTAGATATGCATCATATCATATCGGATGGTGTTTCTCACGAGGTCCTGGTAAAGGATTTTACGGCTTTTTATCTCGGCGGGTTATTGGCGCCGCTGCGAATCCAGTATAAAGATTTTTCCCAATGGCAAAACCGGCTGCGGCAAAAACAGGACCTGGAACGCCGGGAAGGTTACTGGCTCGAAGCGTTCAAAGGGGAAATACCGGTACTGGATTTGCCCCGTGATTACAACCGGCCCGTGGTGCAGAGTTTTGCGGGAGGTATGTTGGGTTTTGAGGTGGATAAGCAAGAGACCCGGTTATTAAAAACCTATGCGGCGCAGGAAGGGGCCACGTTATTCATGGTGCTGCTGGCCCTGTACAATATCCTGTTAGCCAAACTCAGCGGCCAGGAAGATATTGTTATCGGCAGTCCCGGGGCAGGGCGCCGGCATGCGGACCTGGAGAAAATCATCGGGATGTTTGTCAATACCCTGGCGTTGAGGAATTATCCTTCCGGCTGGAAGACATGCCGGGAATTTTTAAGGGAGGTAAAAGAGAAAACCTTAAACGCCTTTGAGAACCAGGACTATCCCTTCGAGGACCTGGTGGAGAAAGTGGAGGCAGCCAGGGATACCGGCCGCAGTCCGTTGTTCGATGTGATGTTTGCGCTGCAGAACGTGGGTTTTACCGGTATCGATACGCCCGGTTTACAGGTGCGGCCGTTTGAATATGAAAGCCCGGTCTCCAGGTTCGATCTAACCCTCCAGGCTTTTGAAATAGAAGAAAAGCTGGTATTTACCCTGGAATACTGTACAAAACTGTTTAAAGAACAAACCATCCGGGATTTTATTCGTTATTTTAAAAAACTGGTATCAACGGTAATTCAAGACCCCGGGCAAACCATTTCGCAAATCGAAATCATATCCGCAGAGGAAAAAAGCCAGGTGCTTTATGAATTCAACGATTCATGTCCGGCATACCCGGTGGACAGGACCATTCAACAGTTATTCGCGGAACAGGTGGAACGGACGCCTGACGGCGTCGCTTTAGTTGGCAGTTGGCAGTTGGCAGTTGGCAAGAAAGAAAGGATGCACATCATTTACAAGGTATTAAATGAAAAGTCGGATCAGGTGGCGCGAGTATTAAAAGAAAAAGGTGTCCTGGCGGACAGTATTGTTGCAATTATGATGGAGCGGTCTATTGAAATGATCATCGGCATATTGGGTATATTAAAAGCCGGTGGTGCGTATTTGCCCATCGACCCGGATTACCCGCAAGAACGCATCGATTATATGCTGAAGGACAGCGGAGCAAAGATTTTATTAACCAATTTGCCCGAAGGGCGCCTTATTCATCATTCATCGAACCAATTCATTATTCATCATTCAGATTGCTTTGCTTATGTCATCTACACGTCCGGTTCTACGGGCAAACCCAAAGGTGTACTTATTACTCATGCCAATATATCGCCGCTGCTGCATTGGGGATACCGGCATACGGGAATCGGTCCGGGTGACCGTACTATTCAAAATCTTGCTTATATTTTCGACTGGTCGGTATGGGAGATATTTATTACGCTGACATCGGGGGCATGTTTTTATATTGTTCCCGATGACATACTGCTGGACCCGGAAGCGTGTACCGGTTTTATCCGTGCACATGGTATTACCGTACTTCATGCCACCCCCAGCCAGTTGGGTTACCTGGTTGGCGGGGGTGCAAGATTTGAGACCTTGAGATATCTATTTATCGGGGCGGAGAAATTGGGTCATGACCTGGTAAAACGCAGTTTTGCCCTGGTAAATGCGGAGTGCCGGGTATTTAATATGTATGGTCCTACCGAGGCTGCCATTATTTCGGCGGTATTGGAGATCCGCCGGGTAAAAAATGCGGAATTGAGGAATTTATCCAGTGTGCCTATCGGTAAACCTATTGCCAATGCGGTGCTGTTCATATTGGATAGATATTTACAATTGTGCCCGGTGAAAGTAAGCGGTGAATTATACATCGGCGGCGATGGATTAGCCCCGGGCTATTTAAACAACCCCGAGTTAACTAATGAAAAGTTTGACCAGGATTTATGGGATTTTCAGGATTACCAGGATGAGGAATAAAAACAAACCTTTAATCAAAAGTTTTTTAGGGGGTCCAGGGGGGCGATTTTACAAAAAAGCCCCCCTGGCCGCCGGAGGCTTTATCGGACCGGCGACCTGGCCCGGTGGCTGGCGGACGGCAATATCGAATTCCTGGGAAGAATCGATTTCCAGGTTAAAGTTAGGGGTTTCAGGATAGAATTAGGAGAAATCGAAGCGCGTTTATTAAAACATGATTTAATAAAAGAAGCAGTGGTCATGGACCGGTTGGCAGAAACCGGGGAGACGTATTTATGTGCTTATATTGTCCGGGAGGGGGTTTTTGATCTTACCGGGCTGGCTGAATACCTTTCAAAACGTTTACCGGGATATATGATACCGGCTTACTTTATCGATATCGATAAAATACCTTTAAGTTCCGGGGGTAAAGTGGATCGAAAAGCCTTACCCGCGCCGCAAATGATGGCAACGGAAACGTATGCGGCCCCCGGGGATGAAATCGAAATCGAACTGGTTAAAATATGGTCGGAGGTATTGGATTTAACGGTGCCAGGGGGCATTGATGCCAATTTTTTCGATTCCGGCGGTCATTCATTAAAAGCGGCCATCCTTATTTCGAAGATTCACAAAACCCTGGGGGTAAACGTACCGTTAACAGAAGTATTTAAGCGTCCCACCGTCAGGCAGTTATCGGGATATATAAGAACTGCCGGTAGAACCGGTTATGCCGATATAGAGCCCGTGGAAAAAAGAGAGTATTATGAGTTGTCTTCGGCCCAGAAGCGGCTTTATTTTATCCAGCAAATCGACCCCGGCAGCACCAGCTACAATATGCCCCTGGTTTTATCCCTGGGAAAGGATGTGGATAAAAACAAGCTGGAAATGGCTTTAAATAAACTGATTGCCCGGCATGAAAGTTTACGCACGTCGTTTATAAGGGTAAAAGAAAAACCGGTCCAGAGAATTCATAAAGAAAAGGGGACAGGCAAAAATTTAGCAGAAATATTGCCAACTGCCAACTGCCAATTGCCAACTGATTTTCTCCGTCCTTTTGATCTTTCTCAGGCGCCGTTAATACGTTCGGGCATCATGGACCTGGCTGACGGCAATCATCTCTGGATGGTGGATATGCACCACATCATTTCGGATGGAACGTCTCTTACCATCCTGGCGGAAGATTTTATGTCCCTGTATAACCATGAAGTGTTAGATCCGCTGCGCATCGGTTATAAGGATTTTTCCGGGTGGCAGAATCGTTTGTTTGCCGGTGGTGTGATAAAGGCCCGGGAGGAATACTGGCTGGATTTATATCGGGATGCGGCCCAAATTCCCCGGCTGCAATTGGGTACGGATTTTAGGCGGCCGGGGGTGTTTACCTTTGCGGGTGACCGTTACGATTTTGTCCTGGCAGGGGAGGAAGCTGCCGGATTCAAAGCTTTAGGTGCCAGCAAAGGGGCCACCCTGTATATGAATATGCTGGCGGTGTTGAATACTCTTTTTTACAGGTATACCGGCCAGGGCGATATCATCATGGGCACGGGTATTGCCGGGAGGCCCCATGCCGGTCTCCAGCGCATTATCGGCATGTTTGTCAATACCCTGGCCATGCGAAATTACCCGGCTGGCGAAAAAACCTATGAAGCACTCCTGGAAGAAGTCATCGATAATAGTCTTAAAGCTTTTGAAAACCAGGACCTCCAGTTCGAGGAACTGGTGGATAAACTGGACCTGGAGCGGGATGCTTCCAGGAACCCGTTATTTGATATTATGATGGTGGTCCAGAATTTCCGGAGCGCCGGAAAAGGGGTGGAAAATCTTTCTTATATCGAATATCAATCACCCACGGCCAAATTTGACATGACTTTTTATGTCCAGGAAATGGAAGAGGATATTTATATAAGTATCGAATATTACACGGCGATATTTAAGCGGGATACTGTTGCCCGCCTGGTTCGGCACCTGAAAAATATCCTGGTGCAGGCGGCTGCAAACCCGGGAATCAGGTTGAAAGACCTGGATATCGTTTCGGAACAGGAAAAACAGGAGCTGTTGTATGGTTTCAATGGTACGGAAACCGGTTATCCCCGGGAAAAAACCATTGGTGAGTTGTTTGCGGAACAGGTGGAAAAGGTCCCTGACGGCTGTGCGGTGGTATTGGAGGAAGAGCATTTGACTTACAGGGTCCTTGCTTGTGAGGCCAACCGGCTGGCCAATTATTTGCATGATGAAATCGGTGTGGAACCGGATCAGCGGGTGGGGTTGTTGATGGACCGATCGATTGACATGATTGCTGCCATCATGGGTATCCTGGTAGTGGGGGGCGCATATGTTCCTATATCGGTTTCCTTCCCGGAGGAACGTATCAAGACCATGATCGACGACGCGGATATACGTATCCTGGTGGGTCAAAAAAATTATATTAAAATCCTGAACCGTTTGCAGTGGGAGTGCAAGGGCCTGGATACGTTTTTGTGCATGGACAGCCGGGATGTTCATGGGGAAGTAGAGGTAGAAAAGAGCGGGCTGATGAGCCGCAAACTCTGGGATTATGTGGGTGAAACAGCCGTGGATGAAATCACCGGCGGCGGCTGGAACAGCAGTTATACTGGCGAACCGATTCCCAGAGAAGAAATGGACGAATACAGCGACAATATTTTGAAAAAACTGGAACCCCTGCTGCATAAAAATATGAGGGTGCTGGAAATCGGTACTGCTTCGGGTATCAGTATGTACCGCATCGCACCCCGGGTAGGGTTGTATTACGGCACGGACCTGTCCGCTGTCATTATCCGCAAAAATGAAGAACGGGTCAGACAGGAAGGCCATGCCAATATCAAGCTCCGCACCCTGGCCGGTCATGAAATCCATCGGCTGGAAGAAAAGAGTTTTGACCTGGTTATTCTTAACAGTGTGGTCCAGTGTTTTCATGGTCACAATTATCTGAGAAGCGTGATCCACAAAGCCATCCATTTGATGGCAGACAGGGGGTATATCTTTATCGGGGATATCATGGACCTGGATTTGAAAGATGATTTGATTGCCGACTTGAAGGTGTTCAAACAAACCCACCGGGAAAAGAGCTATAAAACCAAAATCGATTGGTCGGGGGAGCTTTTTATTTCGCGTCCGTTCCTGGAAGACCTGGTATTGGAGTGCCCGGGGATTTCGGATATGGAGTTTTCCGGGAAGGTCTATACCATTGAGAACGAGTTAACCAGGTACAGGTATGATGCATTGATTCGTATCGATAAGACCGGCCCGGCCGGGGAAGCGAAAAAGATTAAAAAGCGGCATAAATATCAACATGATCGTGGGGTATTGGAGAGGTACCATCCGGTGAAGCCCGGGGTTCATGTTTCTTCCGGTAATCTGTGTTATGTTATTTATACTTCCGGTTCCACGGGTCGTCCCAAAGGGACGCTCACCACCCACTATAATGTGACGCGGGTGGTAAAGAACACCGATTATATAGAGTTTTACCCCGGGGACCGGGTGCTGCAGGTATCGGATTATGCGTTTGACGGTTCGGTGTTCGATATTTTCGGGGCGTTGTTAAACGGTTGTACGCTGGTGATGGCGAGCCGGGAGCATATCCGGGAAATTGCGGTCCTTTGTCAATTAATCCGGCGCGGGAGGATCGGTGTCTTCCTGGTAACCACGGCCTTGTTTAATACCATGGTAGACATCGGCCTGGAGAGTCTGGCCGGGGTAAGAAAGGTATTGTTTGGCGGCGAGCGGGTTTCGGTCAATCATGCGGCAAAAGCATTGGCCTACCTGGGTAAAGGAAGAATCATTCAGATGTATGGCCCTACCGAAACCGCGGTGTATGCCTCCTGGTATCCTATCGATGACGTTAACGAGAACCGGGTCACGATTCCCATCGGCAGACCCACAGCCAACACCTGGATATATATACTGGACAGCAGTTTAAAACCGGTGCCCATAGGAATAACCGGGGAAATTTATATCGGCGGCCCCGGAGTTGCCCGGGGCTATCTAAACAACCCGGAATTAACTAATGAAAAGCTTTTGCGGGGGGTCCAGGGGGGCAGTTTTCTCGAAAAGAGCCCCCCTGGCCGCCGGAGGCATTATCGGACCGGTGATTTAGCCCGGTGGCTGCCGGAGGGTAACATCGAATTCATTGGCAGGATTGATCACCAGGTGAAAGTCCGGGGGTTCCGCATCGAGTTGGGGGAGATTGAGAGTTGTTTATTGGGATATCCGGGTATTGACAAAGGCATTGTCGCTGCTGTGGAGGATGAAACAGGCAGTCGTTACCTGGCGGCCTACCTTCAGATGGAAGAAAAAATCGAGGCAGCGGAGTTGAGGGATTATTTATCGCAGTCGCTCCCAGATTTTATGATACCCGCGTATTTTGTCCGTCTAGACAGGCTGCCGTTGGGTTCCACCGGTAAAATTGACCGGGCCAAACTCCCGGACCCGCGAAAATCATTGTCCGAGAGTTTTGACCGGCCCCGGGATGAACTTGAAGAGAAAGTGGCGGCGATCTGGTCGGAGGTATTGGGAATTGGCAAAGAAATGATCGGCCTGGAGGCAAACTTTTTTGAGCTGGGCGGTCACTCGCTAAAAGCAGTGGTGGTGACCTCCAGGATTTACAAAGAATTGCATGTAACAATTCCCCTGGCCGAATTGTTCCAATCGTCCACCCTGCGGGCCATGGGCGAGTATATAAGGAAATCGGTAAAAGAAAGCTTTATCGATATCCGGCCCGGGGAGCAAAAAGAGTATTATGAATTATCCTTTAACCAGAAACGGTTATGGATTATCCAGCAAAGGGACCGGGATAATCCCGCCTATAATATGGCGGGAATCATGGTTTTCCCTGATCCCCTGCCAGGGGATGAGGAAGCCCTGAAACAAACCGTGGACAAAATCCTCGAGCGCCATGAAAGTCTGCGTACCGGGTTCAGGGAAATGAACGGTAAACCGGTTCAATATATTGCGGGAAAGTACCCCATACCGTTCGCTGCCATAGATATTTCCCACCTGGAGGAAGAAAACCGGCAAAAGGAGTTAAAAAAGATAATCCATGAATTTAACAATACACCTTTTAACCTGGATGAGCCGCCGTTATTTAAATCAATTTTAATAAAAAGTCCCGGCCGGCAGTGGACGTTTCTTTATAATATGCATCATATTGTTTCCGATGGATGGTCTATTGCCGTCCTGGAAAGGGATTTTCAGCGAATTTACCGGGCCAGCCGGGATGGCGACGGCAAAGCGGAGCTTCCTGACCTGGAGGTTACCTATAAAGATTTTGCCCATTGGCGGAACCGTCGGTTGGAAGATGAAGCGATTCAAAACAAATCGCGGGCATTCTGGGAAAAATTCATCAAAGAGGAATTGCCCCGGCTTCATCTCCACCATGATTTCAAATCCGGAACCGGGGAGACTTCCAGGCCCGGCAGTGCTTTCCGGTTTGTAATTCCCGAAGAGGTTAAGGAAACCCTTAACCGGATCAGCCGGGAACACCATATCACCCTGTTTTCTTTCATGTTTTCTATATACAATATTTTGCTTTCCCTGGTTTCCGGGCAGCGGGTGATAGTTTCCGGTGTGGTAAATGCCGGGCGCGACCATCCTGCACTCCAGGATATGGCCGGTTTTTTTGTCAACCTGGTCATCTGTAAAGCCAGCGTCCCCGGGGATGAGGTGTTTATGGATTTTGCCGTTCATATCCAGCAGATGCTGTTGGACTTTTTCCAGCATCAAAACTATCCCCTTGAACTGGTAATGGATGAAAAAGGCATCCCGTACCCGGAGATTTCCGCTTCGTTTAATATGATTAATATGGGCGGCAGCGAAAACATGTCCCTGGAAGACCCCGAGTCTTCTCACCATGATGATCTCCTTGAAGTAAAGTTCGATATCGAGCCGATTGTAACCGAATACCGCAATGGCATTGAAGTAAACGTGATTTATAATAAGAACCGGTTCAAAGCAGAGAATATCGAAATCATGATGAAAAAATATCAAAAGTTGATTGACTTCTTCAGCCAGAACCCATACAAACGACTGAAAGATTATAAACAAAAGTTTTTTGGGGGTCCAGGGGGCGATTTTACAAAAAAGCCCCCTGGCCGCCGGAGGCAACTCAAAGGAGTCTTTCGTGATTATTGAACGGTTTAAACACCAGGTTGACAGTTACCCGGACAAATTGGCCGTTAAAAATGAAAATGGTTCGCTGACTTACCGGGAATTGGACAGGTTTTCCAATCGCATTGCCGGTAAAATAGCGGACTTGTGTGGGCCCGGCCGCTCCATGAACATCGGGTTGCTGCTGGAAGATTCGCTAGAAACCATTGCCGCCATGCTGGGAATCCTAAAATCCGGTAACGCTTATGTGCCCATGGTTATGGATTTTCCGGTAAAGCGCATCGAATATATTATCCAGCATGCCCAGATAGAGATTTTAATAACCGATTACGCGGGCAAAGAACGGGTATCGAATGCTCCAGGTAATAAAAATCCCCGGCTGATCATACCCGGAGAACTTGAAAACAGCGGTGATGAACCGGGTTTTCCCCGTGTTGCCTGCGGCGATATCGATGCGTATTTACTCTATACCTCGGGATCAACCGGTTTCCCCAAAGGCGTCCGGCAAACTTACCGGAATGTATTGTATTTCATCGACCGGTACAGCGAAAACCTGGGAATAAATTCAGCCGACAACCTCACTTCGCTTGCCTCCTTCACTCACGATGTCTCCACCATGGATATTTATTCCGCCCTGCTCAACGGCGCGGCTCTTTTCCCGTTGGATTTAAAACAAGAAGGCATTTTTTTAAAATTACCCCAATGGCTGGCAAAAGAGAAAATAACCGTCTGGCATTCGGTACCCACGGTTTTTCGATATTTTATCTCCGCCTTAACCCATAACGATAAGTTGTATCTTCCCTCACTTCGCCATATTGTTCTCGGTGGTGAAGAAGTAATGCCCGGGGATATTGAAAAATTTTATTCGCTTTTCCGGGATTGTCCGGGCTGCTCGTTGTATACCCTGTACGGCCAGACCGAATCTTCTTATAATTCCGGGCAATTTTTTCCCATGGACCGTCGGCACGGCAGTGGTGAAATAACCATTACCCTGGGCGATGTGAGTAAAGGCACGCGCATGGTGACGGTCGATGAAGAGGGATATGAAACAGACGTGCTTGAACCCGGTGAAATCGTCGTGGTGAACCCCCATATTTCACCCGGGTACTGGAACGATGAAGCCGGTAACGCACAAAAATTTGCCCAATTCCCGGCAGATGATAATGATAATGGTGCTGTTCAGCGTGTTCATTATACCGGTGACCTGGGCCGGCAATTGACCGACGGCAGGATTGAATTTTTAGGCCGGAAAGATAACCAGGTTAAAATCAGGGGGTTTCGAGTCGAACTGGAAGAAATCGAGCGGGTCGTCATGCAGTACCCGGGTATTAGCGAAGCCGGGGTCATTGTGATGGACATGCCTTCGTCCACCCCTGGTTTGCAGGAAAAACTGCCGGCCTGTTATTTTGCTGCCCGGGGCCATATCGATATAAAAGATTTGCAGGAATTTTTGCGCCTGCACTTGATGGACTATATGATCCCCGTGTATTTTAAACAAATGGAAAAACTCCCGGTTACTTCTTCGGGCAAGATCGCCAGGAAAGCCTTACCTGTGCCGGAAATCGTGTCAGGTCAAAATGCACTCCCCGGCGGAAGTGTAGAAAAAAAACTGGTAGAAATATGGTCTGAGGTGTTGAACCTGGACAAAGAACGCATCGGTATGGAGAGTAATTTTTTCGAGCTGGGCGGTCATTCGCTGCGGGCCATTCTAATGACCACCAGTATTCACAGTGAATTCGATGTAAGAGTTCCCCTGGCAGAAATATTCGAGCGGAAGACTCTTAAAGACCTGGCAGGATATATCCGGCAGGCGGGGCAGAGCCAGCATATAAAGATAAAACCCGTAGAAAAAAAGGAATATTATGCCCTGTCCTCGGCCCAGAAGCGGTTGTATTTTCTCCAGCAAATGGACCTGACCGGCACCGCTTACAATATGCCCATGGTTTTGCCAATGGGAAAGGATATGGATATAAAGAGAATCGAAACCGCATTAAAGGGATTGATTGCCCGGCATGAAAGTTTACGCACCTCGTTTATCATGGTGGGGGATGAACCGGTGCAGCGAATTCACAACAATGTGGAATTTGAGATGAAAAAGGTGAAAAAGGGGACAGGCAAAAATTTAACAGAAATATTGCCAACTGCCAACTGCCAATTGCCAACTGATTTTCTTCGTCCTTTTGATCTTTCCCGGGCGCCATTAATGCGGTCAGTCATCATTGATCTGCCTGACGGCAATCGTCTCTGGATGGTGGATATGCACCACATCATTTCGGATGGGACCTCTCATACTATTCTTATGGATGATTTTGCGGTTTTGTATGACGGCGGGGAATTGGGACCGCTGCAAATCCGGTACAAAGATTTTTCAGGATGGCAGAATCGTTTGTTTGCCGGCGGTGTAATAAAGTCTCAAGAGGATTACTGGCTGGATTTATACCCGGATGCGGGAGAAATTCCCAGGGTGGACCTGGCGGTTGACTATAAACGGCCCGATGTATTTACTTTTTCCGGGGACCATTATAATTTTATACTGGAACGAGACGACGCCCTGGCATTTAAAACCCACGGTTCTCATTATGGTGCCACCCTGTACATGAATATCCTGGCGGTTTTGAATACGCTTTTTTACCGGTATACCGGTCAAACCGATATCATCATTGGAACCGGTATTTCCGGGAGGCCCCATGCCGGTCTCCAGGCAATCATGGGTATGTTTGTCAATACCCTGGCCATAAGAAACTATCCTGACGGTGAAAAAACCTACGAGTTCTTTTTAAAAGAAGTCATGGATAACAGCATCAAAGCCTTTGAGAACCAGGACCTCCAGTTCGAAGAACTGGTGGACAAACTGGACCTGCCCAGGGACCCTTCCAGGAATCCCTTGTTCGATGTTTCCCTGGTGGTCCAGAATTTCTACCGTATCAACGAAAGGTTAGTGGATGGAGATGATAATCTTCATTTTCCAGGATACAGGAATCCTACCTCTAAATTAGATTTGACGTTTTTTGTTTATGAAATCGGAGATGAGATTCATTCCACCATCGAATATTATACCGGTATATTTAAATTGGCCACCATCCGACGCCTGGTAGTGCATTTTAGGAATATTATTAAAACGACTTTGAATGCTCCTGACATAAAGTTGAAGGACATCGATATTATTTCAGAAGAAGAAAAGAAGCGGATTCTCTATGAATTTAATGATACTGCCAGGGATTATCCCCGGCACAAGACTATTCACCAATTGTTTGAAGAACAGGTAGAGAGAAGCGGCGACGGCGCAGCCGTCGTTTGCATGGCGCATGCTGTTACCTACAACGAATTAAATCAAAAAGCCAACCGGTTGGCCCACCTTTGTGAAACGAAAGGTATTCAACCGGAAGAAGCTGTGGGTATATGGATGTCCCAGTCGGTGGAACGCCCGGCTGCTGTCCTTGGGGTACTTAAAGCAGGGGGTGTTTATGTGCCTATTGACCCCTCTTTACCATTGGAACGAATCAAATTTATGATCCATGATGCCTCGATCGGTATGGTGATATCGGAAAAGAAATTCATACGCAATTTAAACCGGCTGCAGTGGGAGTGCGAAAGTTTTCATACGTACCTGTGTGTCGATAGTTTTGATATTCATGGGGAAGATGAAATAGAACAAAATGAGTTGATGGCGGAGGAGTTGTGGAATCATGTTGCTGAGAGGGCTGTGGATGATATTACCGCCGGCGGTTGGATAAGTAGTTATACAGGAAAACCCTTTTCCAGGGAGGAAATGGCCGAATACGGGGACAACATTCTCAAAAAACTGGAACCACTGCTTCAGCCGTGCATGCGGGTTCTTGAAATCGGTTGTGCGTCAGGCATCAGTATGTACCGCATTGCTCCCCGGGTAGGATTGTATTATGGAATCGATTTATCTTCGGTTATCATCGATTGGAATAGAAAAAAAGTAAAGGAGGAGGGACATCAAAATATCCGGCTTTCCTGTCTTGCCGCCCATGAAGTCTTTCAAATAATGGAAAGGGATTTTGACCTGGTTGTCATGAACAGTGTGATCCAGTGTTTTCATGGGCATAATTATTTGCGAAAGGTGATCCGGCAGTGTATTGATTTACTGGGTGAAACGGGTTACCTGTTTATCGGTGATGTCATGGACCTGGAGAAAAAGGAGGAATTGGTACGTGAACTGACCGCATTTAAAAATGCCAACCGGGATAAGGGTTACACCACCCGGGTTGATTTTTCCCCTGAATTGTTTTTATCTCGCGGCTTCTGGCTGGACCTGGGGGAAGAATTAAAAGATATCAGAGAAATTAAATTCAGCGATAAGATATATACCATAGAGAACGAGCTGACCAAATTCAGGTATGATGTCCTTATCACGGTAGATAAAGAAAGGCATAATAACAAGGGTTACCCCGAGCGAAAATTCAAATACCAGGAAGGTTTCAGGTGTGTGCAGGATTGTGAGAGTTCTCTTGTGCCGGTTTATTCCCGTCCGGGTGACCCGGCTTATATCATTTACACTTCCGGGACTACCGGCAGCCCTCGTGGGGTGATGATCGAGCATCGCGGTATTTGTAACCTGAAAACGGTATTTGCAAGGGATTTCAACATCGACAGCCGGGATAAAATTATCCAATTTTCCAATATATCCTTTGATGCGTCGGTATGGGAGATATTTATGGCCTTGTTGACCGGGGCGGAGCTGCACCTCCTGTCTGAAGAGATTATTGGGGATTATGGTTTATTTCATGATTATCTTAGCAAGCATTGTATCACGGCTGCCACACTGCCGCCGTCTTATGCCATTCATTTAAATGTCGAAGCATTGAACACGATCAGGCTGTTGGTCACAGCGGGTTCGCCAGCCAATATAGATTTTGTAAAGAAATGTGCCGGTCGTTTTGCATATCTCAATGCGTATGGGCCCACGGAGGTAAGTATTTGCAGCAGTTATTGGCGTTTGGAGCCGGCCGGTAATTGGGATGGAGTATGTGTACCCATTGGCAAACCTTTATTTAATCTTCACATATACATCGTCAATGAGATGATGTTGTTTCAGCCCATTGGCGTGGCCGGGGAGTTATGTGCAGCTGGCGATGGCCTGACCCGCGGGTATTTGAATAACCCGGAGTTAACTAATGAAAAGTTTGTTTTAGCTCATAGCTCATGGCTCATAGCTGATAGGAGGGAAAAAAAAGCAAGCAGTTCCAAAGAGTTCCCTATGAGCTATGAGCTATCAGCTATGAGCTTCCTTTACAAAACCGGTGACCTGGCTCGATGGCTGGCGGATGGAAGTATCGAGTTTTTGGGCCGTATCGATCAGCAGGTGAAGATCAGGGGGTTCAGGATAGAGTTGGGAGAAATCGAAGCACGGTTATTAAAACATAATTTAATAAAGGAGGCGGTGGTTATCGACCGGTTGGAAGAAAGTGGTGAGAAGTATTTATGCGGTTATATTGTTTATAAAGAACCCTTTGATTTTTCTGGGTTGAACGATTACCTGGCAGCGAATCTGCCCGCGTATATGGTGCCGGCATATTTTATCAACATCGATAAAATTCCCTTAACCCGCAGCGGCAAAGTGGACAGAAAAGCGCTGCCGGAACCGGGATTCATTACCGGCAAAGAATATGCGGCCCCCCGCAGTGAAACGGAGAAAAAATTGGTAGACATATGGTCGGAAGTATTAGGGATCCAGGCATCTGTTATCGGCATCGATGACAATTTCTTCCAATTGGGCGGGCATTCAATAAAAGCCACTATCCTGGCATTGAAGATAAATCAAGTGTTTGATATTCATCTGCCGCTGGTCGAGGTTTTTAAAAGGCCTTGCATTCGGCGGTTGGCAGAGTTCATTGCCGCGACATCAAAGCAAGACAGTCTCTTAACGATAAAAGATGATAATCTCGTGCTATTAAGAAAAGGAAGCGGAACCGGGGAAGAACGAAATCTTTTCCTGGTCCATGACGGCAGTGGAGAAGTGGAAGGGTACATTGAGTTTTGCGGTCATTTAAGTGTTGAGTGGAATTGTTGGGGGATACGGGCGGACCGGTTGGATAATTATACGCCGCAGGACCTTAGTATTGAATCTGTGGCCCGAAAATATATTGAAAAAATTAAAAAGGTTCAGCCTCATGGACCGTATTGTATTGGCGGCTGGTCCATTGGCGGCACCACAGCCTTTGAAATGGTCCGGCAATTGGAGGAAGTAGGGGAGGGGATTGATTTCCTGGCTCTTTTTGATACGGCTGCACCGGACCCGGGTCAAATTAAACCAACCGGTGAAATCACGTTGGTATCGGAAATGAAGTGGGTACTCGATTATTTGTCTGCCGGAGAAATAAAAGAAAATGTAAAAGCAGTATCTGACCTTTATCGGCTCTGGCCATTAATTGTAGATTCTTTGGAAGAAAATCCTTTTGAAGCAGAAAAACTTAGAAAATCCATTCCATCGGTTATAGCCAGGACAATTCCCGGGTTTGAGCATCAGGGGATAGGGGGGTTGATTTTTTATATAAATATGATACGCACTTTTGATAGGGCGCGTGGTTGTTATGTTCCCACGGGTAAGATTAAAACGCGGATTCATTTTTTTGCTGCCGGAGAGAACCGGGGTTCTAATTGGAAGAATTGGAATAATTACACTGAGCAGCCGGTTACGTTTTATCAGGTTAGTGGAGATCATTTTTCCATGTTCGAAGAGGGTCATATATTATCTTTAGCACAGAAGTTTAATAGGATCATTCCCCATTATTATCGAAATAAAAAGAAAAGACTCCGGTACTGATGCGGAGAATTGCCTCTCAAAAGCCGGCATGTGTCATTAATCTCGGAGATTTGGTTTTCTGCGGTACATCACAAAAACAATGGAAATTGTTTGACAAAGCCCATGAACCTATCTTGCAAAATAAAATTCCTTATTTCCCTGTGCCTGGCAATCATGAATATCAGCGGAGAAGATAGTCAGCATTAGTTCTGTATCATCGATCAACTGGTAAACAGGAGATTTCCCGGAGAGTTTTTTACTTTCATCGAGAATAATGGGGACGCCTTCACCGCGCTTATCCATAAGAAACTGTCTTCCGAATTCCATATTCTCATCTTCTATAGGACATTTTGCCAGCAGGCTGGTAATTAGTTCGTTCCGGGTGGCCTGGCGCAGGGGAAGACTTTCTATAGTTAGGGTATTTGGTAAAGTCCCCGGAGAATATAATTCCAAACGATCCGCAAACATAAAAAGGCGAATTTTTGAACCATGAATAGAGTAATCGCGGTGAGCAACAGCATTGGCAGCAGCTTCAAATACTGCCCGGATACTGAACTGGGGAATTTCCCTTCTTCCCGGCTCTTTAACCGCTCCGATCCTCATATTTCTTTTTACAAAAAAAACCGCTTCCATGATCTGTTGGTCCAAAGGTCCGGTAATCTTGCGGGCATCTATCTGGTATTTGGAGTCCCTTTCGGTAAAACGGTAATGCACTGCCTCGATAGAAGCACCAGGGAGCCACTCATGCGGGTTCCGGGAGCACAATAGCACACCCCCTACAGTTGCCTTTTCACTTCCATCGTTGTCCAACGCAATCAAGCGAAGCTTTCTCATGATAGTGGCGGAATCATTGAGATTGGAACGGGTAAAGCGGGAGAACAGGCGTTCATCGAGATCTTGCAACGAGGTATTAGGAACGATTTGTTCATCAAAACGAATGATTCGCGCCTGGCTCCGCTGCTGGAACAACCGGGCCAGGACATCGGGAGTAAGCTCCCGTTTAGAACTGCCCACCCTTTGAAAATAACCGGCTGGACTCTTGTGGACAAAGAGACTGCGCGGAATTTCAACTTTAAGGACCGGTTTTTCTTCTCCCGATGTATCCGCAAGCATAAGACGGACAATTTTTATCGATAAAGGAGGATTCACGGAATCGTTACAGATTTGTCGTACAAAGTTCTCTGCGGCATCCAATTTATCAAACGGAATGCCTTCGATTTCCCTGGTTTTGTCATTTACCCCCAGCACTAGAACCCCGTTATTGGAATTAGCAAAAGCAGCCAGTTCATCCGCCAGGCTTTCCCGGCTGGGGCCCACAATCTTACTGCCGCGAAACCTCATACTTTTCAGCTCTAAAACAGAATCTTCACCAAGATGTATCTTAGCCAATAACTCTTCTTTTGAATCAAACATCGTTCCTCCTGGAACCGGGAGATATAAATCTCTTATGTTTCATAAGTGAATTTTAATAGAAATAGACATACAATTCAATAGCTCCATCGGGATTTATTAATTTCTTCTTCCTTGTTCCAGTCTTTCTTTTTCTTCCAATGATATAATTCATTGGATAGAATACCTGACCCATTCTCACTATGCCTTCGGCAACCAGGGGACTCTTTTTGAAAAAACTGCCCCCTGGACCCCCGCAAAAACTTTTGTTTAGAGAGAGTTATCATTTTTTGATTTTTAGTTTATTGCAGCATTTCATCTTAAGTCAACAGCATTGGGGGCCGGAGTAGGGGAGAGTAACTCCGCCTTCTCTACTTTAAACTTCTGGAAATGAAGCATTATCTCGTGATACAACATGGGGACCCGCTCCATGTGGTCCAATAGCTCCCTTACCTCCGGGTTCTTCTCTATGCTGGCTTCATTCTCCTGTACAGCCTTCTCCAGCTTTTTGCATTCCTCCTCAAGCTTCTTACGATCCGCCTCATGCTCCTTATGTTCCTCTTCCAATTGGCGCTTCAACTCTTCCACGGCTTGTTCCAACTCCTTCTCCCTCTCCCTTACGTCCTTTTCTTTAAAAAACATCGTACCCTTGTTGAAAAGAAACCAATCCATGGATATATCAAAATCCTCTAAGAGCCGGCGCTGTGTGTCGAGCCAGGGGAAGTTTGTCCCTTTTTCGTTCTTGTTGTAAGCACCCGGGGTAATCTTCAGACGGAACGCCATCTCTTTCGGGGAATACCCCAACTGTTCCCGTACCTTTTTCAACCTGATCGCAACTGCTTTTAATATCTCTTTTTTTCTCGAATCCATTTTGCTGCTCCTTGTTATCCTTTATTATACGAAAATCAATTAAAAAAGGTTTCTATTTTAGCAAAAAAATTTCCAACTAATCGTGTGAGAACTCCAACTGATCACTGGAGGACTCCTCCTGATCATCGGGGGACTCCATCTGAACACCGGAGGACTCTTCCTGATCATCGGAGGACTCCTGCTGAACATCGGAGGACTCCGCCTGATCATCGGAGATCTACAATTGACCGCTCAATGACTCCGAGTGATCGTATGCGAACTCCGACTGATCGAGTGGAAATTCCGTGGAGATTTCTTGTTTTTATTTCTGGAAATAATTCCTATGTCACAAAGCGAATTCCTATGCCCTTTTAGGTTGCGGGTGCGTGGAGCATACCCGCCTCTGTGCTCTCTGTGGCAAATTAAAAATATAAATAATTAGAACTTGCCGGTGTACTTGCTCCAGAGATCGTCACCCAGTTTCCAGTAAGCCGCCGTCATTTTATTCATCCAATCGTTGCTGTACTGTGTCAGTAACTTACGGGCTTTTTTCGGATTCTTTTTGTAAAGGACCAGGGCTTTTTCTTCAATCTCTTTTTGTTTACTAAGAGTCTCTTCTTCAAATTTTTTCCATACTTCTTTGACATCGTGTCTCATATCTCCCCATTTCTGGGCGGAGAGATCGGCCACGCGGTTAAAGGCCCACCAGGCACAATCGCGGTTAAACCCCGGACGTCCGCAGATTTTGTAAGATTCCGGGAATGTTTCGATACCGATATAAAGCGGTGCGTAGGCGGTCATGGACGGGTTGTCCCATCCGAACCATACCAGGCCGCCGATTTCATTGGGCAGCCAGCCCCGCACCTGGATGATGGTGGCATAGGTACAGTAATACCTGGCAATACACCGTTCTCCCATGTGATTCCAGCCGCCGTTAATTTTGAACAGCGGCATCATGTCGTAGTGCATAAAGGGATTGGCATAGGGGCTTTTAACGTATTTGCCGGTGAAGTTGTAATGGTCGTCCATTTCCGGTACCACCATAAACTTGGTCATGTCAAAGGGTGTGTCTTCATACGTATCCCTGTAGATTTCCATAATTTTTTGCGGGGTTACTTTTTCTTCCGGCTCAATGGAAAAGGGGAAATTTTCGCCATTGGGGTCCAGGTCCATCTTGGGAGCAATAAGATTAAACACCCGCCACTCCCTTCTTCGTGACGCCAAACTTTTACGTGAAGCGTACGCATAACAGAACTCAAAGGGTTTTCCTGAGTTGGGATCGTACAACCCCAGTTCGATGGCCCGGGACTTGTAATTTTCCGACGCCATAAAATAATCCGGTTTGGACAGGTCGATTTCCCGGATGCGGGAGGCATTGGCATTGACGCTGACATGACCGTCAGGCACCCGCTGCGCTGCCCAAACCGCACCTTTTTTTCCTTTTCCCGGCCCGAGAATCTCCAGGTGCCACACCTCGTTAGGGTCGGCAATGGTAAAACATTCGCCGCCGTCGATGTAACCGTATTTTTTGGTTACCTCATCCGCCACTTTGATGGCTTCCCGTGCGGTTTTGGCCCGTTCCAGCATCAACCGGTTCACTTCATAATAATCGATAATCCCCTGATCGCTGCGCATGATGTCTTTCCCGCCAAACGTCGACTCGCCTACTGCCACCTGGTGTTCATTAAGGCAGGGTAGGGCAGTATTGAAGTACTTGTAAGTCTCCCCAGCCTGGGGAATCTCACCCTTTAATTCCTGTTTGGACAGATCGTAGACACTGACCGTAATATGGGTATTAAGATAGACCTTACGCATGGTGCCGGGTTTGTATTTCCTGGCCGGCACAACATCGATCCAGGTTCGGTCTTTTCGAGAATCACACGTATGGGTGGTGATCACCGAACCGTCCGCAGAGGCCAGTTTACCAACTGTAATCGTGGTGCAGGCATCCTCTTCACTCCTTACTGCAAAACTAAAATCAAAGGCAACTGCACACATTAAAAAGACGATCAATAAGATTTTTCTCATATTTCCTCCATAATTTTTTTTAGCCACGAAGGCACTTACAGTGCGGTTAAAAGCACAAAGGTACACAAAGATTTTAATTGAATCTTTCAAAAACAGATTATAATATTTTGTTAATGATTTGGCAATTAAAAACAGAAGATTTTTTAATCTGCTTTCACCCATCCTTTTTTATACATCAAGCGGGCACCCAGTACAGAGATCAACACACATATCGGCACGGCAACTTCTACTTTCAGGGTAAAAATTACCACCAGACCTCCGAAAACCAGGGGGATCAAAGACAATTTGAAGTTTTTGAGGATGAAATAAGCGCCTAACGAACCGAACAAGGCCGGAAGAATCTGGTCAAAAGCCGGTTTAATTACCGGGTTTTGCAGATACCCGGAAAGGGGAACCAGCAGGAGTACCCCGAGAACCAGGATCAGCTCGGAAACAATAACCGACCCGGCCATGGCAATGGTAGAAATGATATCTCCTTCTTTGGTGCCGGGTTTCACTTCTGCGGCTTCCATGGCAATGGCAGCACAGGGTACTTTCAGGTTGGCAATATTCCCGGTGGTATAGGAAATATATAGACCACTGGCCCCCAGTATCGGATAAAACGACAATATCTCGGCAATGGAAAGCGGTATCATGAATGATGAAACCGTAATAATACCAGAGATCAGGTTTTTCATGGGCGGCATTATTCCAAATATGAGCCAGACGAGAACAAAAGGCACGCCCAGGGCAAGGATAATACAGGTAAAAATGGTGATGCGGCCAAGACGATGCACATGACGATCAAATAATTCTTCTTGATGTGATATTTTTTCCTGGTTCATTATTTCCTCCCTTTTTTTATTTTGTTAGAATTTGGGTAAATAAAACTGCCCCTGCCATTGCGCCGATCATGCTAATGGGCAGTGCAAATTCCCTTAACCAGTGGATTTTCAGTTTTGTGATTAAAAGAGCACATATGGTCATCAGTATTGCTCCTGTAATAGTGGTCAGCAATGGTATGGTTCCGGTAACGGCTTTTCCCACCAGGAAAATGCATATCACCCCGAAAAAAGCGGCGGCGGTAATGACCTTCATCCAGTTGGGGTCTTTTTTTTCAATTTTCTGGTATTGTTTTTTGATGGTCTTAAGGAAGAAAAACACCATGAGACCGGACCACATGGCGCCGATGGTCATCACCCATACGGAATTTGCAAACACGTGCGCGTTGTAGCCTGCCCCGCCAAGAGTTTCTATGCCCATGGATTGGGCACCGATTCCCCCGGCAAGAAGTTCATAAGGTGCAGAACCGATCACCGATAAACGGATCCAGGGAAAGGGGATTCCCAACGCCCCTGACATGGCGATCAAAGCAATAACAATGGGAATGGACGGAATAATTGCTGAAACCATTCCGGCCCGCAGACCTTTAAGCATTCGACTGGTGCTTAACCCGATTCGTTTTCCTTCTTTCCAGGCCAAACGGATGAAAAGAATCGCTTGTACAGCGATTACCAACAAGATAACACTGCCCCACATATAAAAATAACCGGAATTGGCAATCTCAAGATAGTCTTTCATAATTACCTCCTGTTTGATTTTAGCCGAGGATTTACACGGAATTTTTTTGTAGGAGCACGACATGAGTCATAATGTGCCCCAACATTTCTATTCAACCGGTGCGTAAAAACATCGTTTCGGAGAATCTACAAGGCCTTGTTTTTTCAATTCATTGATAGCTTTGGAAACCGCATCTTTGTCGAGTTCCGTGATTTTGGCAATATCGCCCGGTCTCATGGGTTTGCCTTCCTTTTTCATTGCCTTTAAAACGGCTTGTTCATTATCCGTCATCATTTCCTCCTTTTTAGCATTATCCACGGATTTACACAGATTTTCACGGATTTATATTTATTAATAATCCGTGTTCATCCGTGGCAAAAATTATTAAATTCGATATTAGCAGAAAGATATCCCTATGTCAATAATCGCGGCTTGAATGAAATTATTTCGTGCGGTGAAGAAGTCCTATCCTTCATCTACCGCATGAATAAAAAGGAGTGATTAACGAAACAGTATATCAGCTGCCCGTGGCATTTTCCAGAAACCGTGATCCACCCGCTCTTCAATTTTTTCTACTACTGCAGCGGTTTCAATAATATGCGGCCGGATTGTGGCTGAGCACAATGCCGCCTGTTCTCGATCATTTCCCTGTTTTAATTTTTCATTATCTTCATCCAGGATCGAAAGCATTTCCATGGCACGGTTGATTTTTTGTGTGAATTTTTTAATGAACTCAAGCTGCTGATCCAGTATCGTGGGATTTTGTTCCAGGATTTTTTGGGGAAAACCGTTGACTGCATCCAGGAGCATCTTCTGGTTCTTTAAAGCAGCAGGAATAATATAGGCCCTGAGCAAGTAACGGGCAACTCGCAATTCCATTTCAACGGTTTTCACGTACATTTCGATTTTTATATCGGCCCGTGCCTCGATTTCATCTTTTTTAAGGATATTGTATTTCTCGAAAAGAGTGACATTTTTCTTATGCTTCAGCCGGTCAATGGTATGGGGAAGTGAAACCGGGATAAAAAGTCCTCTTTTTTCAGCCTCTTCCTTCCACTCCCGGTCGTAATTATCACCTTCATAGACAATGGCTGAATTATCATGGACCAGTTGATTAAGAGTCTCTATTATTTTTTTCTCATCTTCCAATGAGGCAATATGTTGGTAAACCACGTTCAGGCCTTCGGTTACAGCGAGATTAATCACTGCAATAGGAAATGCAAGAGACTGAGAAGAGCCAGGCATGCGAAATTCAAATTTATTCCCTGTAAATGCCACCGGGGACGTTCGGTTCCTGTCGGACATTTCATGAAGAATTGAGGGTACAAATTCTTCAAACTGGATCAGCGGTGCTTTTTTTATTTTACCGGCAATAAAGCCTTCGAGGTTTTGGAGGATAGTTTGCAATTCTTCTCCCAGGTATATAGAGATAATGGAAGGGGGTGCTTCGTGGCCGCCCAATCGTAATTCATTTCCCGGTGAAGCCAGGACAGACTGGATGAGATCATTATGACGATTGATCCCCATAAGAAAGCCCGTCAAAAAACTCAGAAAAACAAAGCGGGTAGATTTTGAATTTCCCGGAGTTAGGAGATTCCTGTGATTACTATCCATCAATGACCAGTTCAGGTGTTTGCCGCTGCCATTAAAATAATGAAACGGTTTTTCATGAAGCAGACAGACCATATCATGTTTCCTGGCAGTATCCAAAAGCAAGTCCATCAGTATCTGGTTATGGTCGGCACCGATATTGGCTTCTTCATATATCGGTGCCATTTCAAATTGGTTGGGAGCCACTTCATTGTGCCTGGTTTTGACAGGTATTCCCAGTTTTGCTGCTTCCTCTTCCACATCTTCCAAAAACCTCAGTACTTTTCCGGGAATGGCACCAAAATAATGATCTCCCATTTGCTGCCCCTTCGGAGGCCGGGCAGCAAAGAGAATTCTCCCCAATGTTCTAAGGTCTGACCGCTGGTTAACGTCAGTTTCGTTAACCAGGAAGAACTCTTGTTCAGGACCCACCATATTTTTGACCCAACGCACTCTCTGGTTAAATTTTTTCAATATTTTCAAAGATATCTGGTTGATAAGCTTTAATGACCGCAGCAGCGGGGTTTTTTTGTCTAGGACTTTGCCATTATATCCAAAGAAAACAGTAGGAATATAGAGAATGCAGCCTTTTTTGCTCTCTTTAATAAAAACCGGTGATGTCGGATCCCAGGCCGTATATCCCCGGGCCTCAAATGTCGATCGCATACCGCCGTGGGGAAATGATGACGCATCCGGCTCTCCTTTGATGAGCTCCCGCCCTGAGAATTTTGAAATTACTTTTCCCTTTTCATCTCTATCGATAAAGGTATTTTGTTTACCCGCGGTTAAACCGGTAAGAGGTAGAAACCAGTGGGTAAAGTGGGTGACTCCCATGGACTCCGCCCATTTCTTTATTTCATTGGCAATCGCATCGGCTGCATCGGGATCGAGGCTTTTTTTCTCATCCACGGTTTTCTTAAATTTTCGAAACACATTGGGAGGTAACGTTTCCTCCATTTTGTCAAAACCAAATACATGCGTGGCAAAGTTATAAGACATAAGTACCTCCTTTTTTAAACGGGGAAAGCAGGCTTTGATTATGTAACAGATTTTAGCTTCTGTCAACACCCTGGTCTCCTAGGTATTTACCCCTATTCTGAAAAAAAAAGTTGAATTTTTTGGGATTTTATATTATTATATTCTGGTGTCCTTAATGATCATTATTGATCCCGGATTCCGAAAGGTTATTTAAGCCGATTAAGAATCTTTCAAAAAGCTTCAGCCCAGAACTTTCTGAAATCAAGAAACGGAGGTGATATCAGTGGGCTATTAGTGGGCATTTTTGGTTCTGAACCTTAAAAAATAAAAAACGTTCCAGGAAAAGTTTTCCATAAAAAATCCCTTGAAATAATTTCGGGGAAAATGTGCCATTAAAATATTATAAATGAGGAGGTGATAACATAGTTGGCAAAATTGATGATCATTTAAAAGGCACCGCAGCTTAAAACATTTCACCACCGCTTCTCCTATCGAAATTATCGTGGGAGGAGCGGTTTATAAGAAAAAAACAAACAAAAAACAGGAGGAAAAACATGTATCGAAATCAAAACATCAAAAAAGGTGTGGTTATCGTCGCCCTTATATTAGGGATTGTTTTTTCATTGGGAGAGGCCAAAAATTATAATCAAGGCCCTGACGTTGATGATATCTATGCCAGTATCAAGAATTCAGCACCCATTTATGAATGGGAAGAGAGTATTGTTACCTTCCAGAATGAGGGAATGACCCTGGTGTGTTCGTTGACAATTCCTATCACCTCAAAAAAGCCCCCGATTATTATCACATTGAATGGTTTTGGTGGAGACAGGAATGATGTAGTTATTGTTGGTACCGACGAACCGCTTTTTAAGCGATTCGCCCGTATACTGGCGGAGAATGGTCTTGCTTCCCTGCGTGTTGATTTCCGCGGCTCAGGGGACAGCGACGGAGAATACCAGATGACCACCTTTTCCACGCAGATCTCCGATACCCTGGCTGCAGTGAATTATATTTGCGGAAATCTGAGGCATCAAGTTAATATCAAATCTATTGGTATTATGGGATTCAGCCAGGGTGGTTTAGTGGGCAGCACAGCGGCTGCCAAAGATAGACGTGTGGATTCCCTGGTCTTATGGTCACCCGTTGCCAGTGCGCTTCATTGTTACCAGGGGTTGTTAACCAGGGAGGGCATACAACAAGGCCTGGCTCTTCCGGATGGTGGTTATGATATGTTTGGCCTCTATGTCAACGGTCAATACGTTGGTTTGGACATGCCCCTGGGAAAGGGATTCTTTGAAGACCTTTTTAGAATAGACCCTCTTGCTGAAATTAGAAGATTCGACGGTTCAATGATGGTCATTGTGGGACAGAATGATCCCATCGTCTGGCCGCAGCCTGCCAAGGGGCAACTCTATATGAAATACCATCGGGGTTATGAGAAATCTGTGGTATTGGATGCCGATCATGCCTTTAATTGGTGGGAAGGACCCGAAAAACTGGATACCGCCTTTTACTGGAGTACCGCCTGGTTTATCAAGACTCTAAAACATAAGAAAGATAACTAATCTTAATCCGCGAGAAGTGAAATAGTGGCAAGTCGGTTTGGAGTATCACGGCCGGCTTGCCACAGCGTTTTTTTTAGCTGCTGTCAACACCCCGGTCTCTCAATAAAAGGCGCTAAGAAGCAAAAAAATTCTTTCCCCAAAAAATGATCCTGAAATTTTTATTAGTCCAGGATTTCATGGTCTTTAGCTAGTTATATAGCAGTTTAGAAGGTTCTATTGGGCCAGGTATTTTCCCCTATTCTAAAAAAAAAAGTTGAATTTTTTTGAATTTTATATTATTATATCTTGGTGCCCTTAATGATCATTGTTGGTCCCGGATTCCGAAACGTATTTTAAGCCAATTAAGAATCTTTCAAATAGCTTCAGCGCAAAACTTTCTGCAAGCAAGAAACGGAGGTGATATCATGGCGCTATTAGTGGGCAGCTGGGGTCCTGAGCCTTAAAAAATAAAAAACTTTCCAGGAAAGGATTTTCATAAAAAATTCTTCGAAACAATTGGGGAAAATTTGCCATTAAAAATTAAAAAATATAAATAAGGAGGTGATAACATAGTTGGCAAAATTAATGATCATTTAAAAGGCACCGCAGCTTAAAACATTTCACCACCGCTTCTCCTATCGAAATTATCGTGGGAGGAGCGGTTTATAAGAAAAAAACAAACAAAAAATAGGAGGAAAACATGTATCGAGATCAAAACGTTAGGAAAGGTATGGTTATCATCACCCTTATAATAGGGGTTGTTTTTTCATTGGGAGAGGCCAAAAATTATAATCAAGGCCCTGACGTTGATGATATCTATGCCAGTATCAGGTATTCAGCACCGATGTATGAATGGGAAGAAAGTATTGTTACCTTCGAGAATGAGGGAATGACCCTGGTTTGTACGTTAACGATACCTCAAACCCAAAAGAAGTGTTCGATTGTAATTACATTGGTGGGTTTTTATGGAACCAGGGATGGAGATCTCAATCCAACCACCGGTGAAAAGTCCTTTAAGAGAATCAGCCGCATAATGGCAGAGCAAGGCGTTGCTTCACTGCGGGTTGATTATCGTGGCACAGGAGATAGTGAAGGTGATTACACCATGACCACTTTTTCCACCCAGATTTCCGATACCATGGCTGCTGTCGATTACATAAAAAGCGAACTAAAGCATCAGGTAAACTCGAAATCAATCGGTATTCTTGGTTTCAGCCAGGGCGGCTTAGTGGGAAGTTGTACCGCTGCCAGGGATAAAGAGGTAGATTCCCTGGTTTTATGGTCAGCCACTGCTTTTCCTGCCCATGATTATGAAGGAGTATTATCCAAACAGGGGATAAAAGACGGATTGGCTCTTCAAAATAGCGAATCCATCACCCTGCCCTTCATGGTTGAAGGTACGTACTTGTTTGACGTTGAGTTGGGGAAAGGATTCTTCGAAGAACTCTTCAGCGTAGACCCCCTTGCTGAAATCCGGAACTATAATGGTCCTATAATGTACGTTGCCGGAACCCAGGATATAATTGTCTGGCCCCAGCCGGGAATTGGACAAACCTTCCTGAAATACCATGATGGCTATGAAAAATTGGTTGTGTTGAATGCAGATCATGTCTTAAAATACTGGGAACCTGTTCCGGAAACTTATGATGATGCCATTTATTGGAGTACAGCCTGGTTTATCAAAACATTAAAAGACAAATAAAAGAATGATGATCGATAACTAAAACTGACTTCGTGATGCCGTGACTCTAAACGGCTGGTGGCATGTAGAATCAATTATCTTGAGGAGAATCAAGATAATTCAGCCGGATGGACGAATAAATAGTGATTTATCCTGTCCATCCGGTTATTTCTTTTTTTAGAAATGATCGACTACCCTCAGCATTCTACGCTTTCTTGAATGACTGAAAATCCTCAAGACTACTACAATTATTTCGTCTTAATCTGTTGACATCCCAAAATCTTTACTTTAAAATTATACGCATGCTTAAAACTGATTTGAATCTTAGTTCAATACGTTTAAAAAATAAGGAGATGAACATTGCAAAGACCATTAAGTGATGTGGAGGAGGCAAACTGGTTATTTGATCAAGCAGTGAGCGTGAGTTTTGTAATGGTGGCACATATATCAGGACCTTTAACAGAGTCGATCCTGAGACAGGCATTAGACATGGCCCAAAAAAAGTATCCACCTCTCAGGTGGAAAATTAAGGAGGGCTCGGTTCCGGAATTCGTTACCGAGGGTGTTCCTAAAATTCCCTTGCGTATTATTGAACGAAAGAGTAAAGACCATTGGCTAGAAGAGGCTGAAGCGGAGATGCATAAACAGTTTCCCTGGACCAAAGGACCGTTGGTACGGGTGGTGCAACTGGTTTCTAAAAACAAAAATGAATGTGACCTACTTTTTACATTTTGTCATATCGCTTCCGATGGTCTCTCAGGTGTAATTGTTGTGAAAGATATATTAACGTTTGCCGGTAAACTTTCCCGTGGAGAAACCCTGGAGCCGCCTACTCCTTTACCAACTCCTCTTTCTTCTATTGACCTGTTAAAAAAAGAACTCAAATATGAACCTGATCTGTCAGGCACTAAAGATAGTATAGACCTCCATAAGCCTGTGGAGCTTGAAGCTGAAAAAGAAGTGCCGCCGCATAAAAGGATTACACGTATTTTACACAAAGAACTATCTCAATCGGAAGTTAAACAGCTTGCTAAGAAGTGTAAAGAAGAAAAAACTTCGGTTCATGGAACCCTCTTTGCTGCATTTTTGCAAGCCGTGGTAGAGCAAATACGTAAAACCCAGGATGTTCCTCAGAAGGGCCCACTTAATATTGGTGCTCTTTCACCCGTCAATATAAGGCATCACTTTATTAAACCAGTACCGGAAGATATTGGATATTATATTTCCTTTGCCATTCATCATCAACTGGTGGATGAGCATTCTTCTTTTTGGGAGACGGCCAAAAAGATTAAGGAAGCCTTAGAGACTGAAATAAAAGCCGGCCAGGATATAAAAGCGATACTTGGAGTGGGCGACACGCTTAAAACAACCACAACACCCATTGAGTTAGTGAGAGAAGTGAATGCATCACTACCCCCTGTGGGTATTACAAATCTGGGCAATGTGGATATTCCCCAGCAATATGGCGATCTGAGGTTGAAAAAATTTCACTTTACCGTGGCGATAAGTGTTGGCAGTAAAAGCGGTCTTGGCATGACAATTATGACCTTTGCCGGGATAATGACAATTAACTTTCTTTTCTCAGAACCCTATAGATCAAGGCAAAAGACCGAAATAATAGCAGAAGCAATGATGAAACGATTGAGAAGAGTGATAGAAAAGGAGAGAAAACGTGAATAGACCATTGAGTCCTATCGAGCATGTAAACTGGTTAATGGATCAGGCGGTGAGCCTGAATGGATTAATGATTGCACATATCTCAGGACCTTTAACGGAACCGGTCTTAAGACAGTCGTTAGATATGTTACAGGAAAAGCATCCCCCTCTTAAGTGGAGAATAAAGGAGGGGTCTGTCCCGGAATTCGTTACGGAGGGTGTCTCTAAAATCCCCCTACGTATCATTGAACGAAGGAGTGAGGACCATTGGCTAGAAGAGGCGGAAAAGGAACTGAAAGGACAATTCCCCTGGTCGAAAGGACCACTGGTGCGGGTTGTGCAACTGGTTTCTAAAGATAGACATGAATGCGATCTACTTTTTACACTTTGTCATATTGCTAATGATGGAATCTCAGGTATAATAGCTGTGAAAGATTTATTAACTTTTTCCGGCAAACTTTCCAGTGGAGAAACCCTGGAGCCTCCTACCCCTTTACCAATTCCTCTTTCTTCTATTGATCTATTAAAAAAAGATCTTAAGTTTGAACCTGATTTGTCAGGTACTATTGATATTACAGATTCCCATAAACCTGTGGAACTTCCGGGAGAAAAAGAAGTACCGCCTGATAAAAGGAATACGCGTATTATACACAGGGTACTGTCTCAACCAGAAGTTAGAAAGCTTATTAAGAAATCCAAAGAAGAAAAGACTTCGGTTCAGGGCGCCCTCTGTGCTGCCTTTCTGCAAGCGGTGGTAAAGCAGATTCGGCAATCCCAGGATGTGCCTCAGAAGGGACCGCTCAAGATTGGTGCTCTTTCACCTGTCAATATAAGGAATCATTTTTTTAAACCAACCCCGGAAGATGTTGGATACTACATTTCTTTTGCTATCCATCATCAACTGGTGGATGAGCATTCTTCTCTCTGGGAAACTGCCAGATATATTAAGAAAGCCTTAGAAACTGAAATAAAAGCCGGCCAGGACATAAAAGCGATTCTTGGAGTGGGCGACACGCTTAAAACAACCACAACACCTGTTGAGTTGGTGAGAAAAGTGAATGCATCACTACCCCCTGTGCTTACCACAAATATAGGCAGAGTGGATATTCCCCAGCAATATGGAGATTTAACGTTGAACAAATTTCACGCTGTCGGGGCCATGAATGTTGCCAGTAAAAATGGGCTTGCCATTGCGATCATGACCTTTGGTGGTATTATGACCATAAACTTTCACTTTACAGAACCCTATAGATCGAGGAAAAAAGCTGAAATAATAGCAGAAGGAACAATGAAACGATTAAAAGAGGCAATAGAATAACAAATTCCCAATCCTGTTTTTGCGGACAGCACACTGTGCTGACCTACTTATTCACTGGCTTTCGCACTCAACACTGTATCAATTTTGAAAAAAAATAAAAAAAAATGCAAAAAAAATAAAAAAATACTTGATTTTTTTTTTTCAATTTTTAATAATTATCTGGTTAAGGTTTAGGAGGTGTGTATTGACGGTTAACACGTTATGTTTGCAGGAGGATGCAAAATATGAAAGGTAAACGTTATCCTCTTCAGCATACGCAACGTTTTCAGCCGTCGCTTCTACTTCTAAATTTGATACCAACACAAAAAAATCTAAACAATAAGATTAATTTAGACTCAAAAGGAGGTTTTAAGATGGTAAAGAAATTGTTATTTGTTTTGCTGGTGGGTGTTTTTGTGTTCACGATCAACTCTCCGATTCTTGCCCAGGAAGAAAGAGAAGCAGAAGATATCGAAGAATTTTCCCTTGAAGAGTTGTTGAATGTGGAGATAACAACAGCAGGTAAACAGCCAGAAAAAATTGGTGAAATTCCCGCAAGTGTTATCCTGGTTACCAGGGAAGATATCGAAAAGCATGGATATCAAACCCTGGGAGAGGTGCTGGAAAATATTCCTGGTTTGTATCAGATCAACGATTACTTCATTCAGAATTTTGGAGTTCGTGGTTTCTATACTGTCGATAGTTTAAGGAATATGATTGTACTTGTAAACGACGTTAAACAAACCGATGATTTTAGAAGTGCCTACTGGTTATCCCAAATTAACATGCCAGCTGAGGCCATCGACAGGATCGAGGTGGTCCGGGGCCCAATGTCCGTTATTTATGGAACCGGTGCGTTTTTTGGTGTTATACACATCAAGACCAATATAGTAGGAGAAGAAGAGTGGGCCAACACGTTATCCTTTTCCGCAGGTTCTGATGAAACATACAGATTGTTTGCCAGATCATCCGGCAGCAGCGGAGATTTCCAATATGCGTTCAACGCAGGGTATTATGATACCTACGGGATCGATGTGCCCTTGGAGGAAATGGGCCCCTTTATAGGCAATACCGGCGGCCAGTTAGAAAACACGGAGAAGTTTTTTAATGTCTCATTGAAATTCAAAGATTTCTTTGTTGACACCAGCTACGCGGAAACTCAAAAAGAGATATATATCGTTCTTCCTACTATTTCCGATGGAGCGTTAAATGAATTCAGGTCAGCGAGGGTAGCTTTTGGATATGATAAGGAATTTTCAGCGAAAGTTAGGGCCAGAGCAAAATTCGATTATTTCTATGCCAGGAATTTCCTGGACCAGGACCTACTTTTCGAAAATTTCTGGGGACGTCAGCTTGATGGTGCTTCCGGTTATAATGTGGAATTGAACTTATTTTTAAATCCTGTTCCTGAATTAAACCTGTTATTTGGCGTGGATTACCGTAAAGTCCTGGATGTACAAAATGATTATCGATATCCGTTTTTTGCCCTGGGGCCTCTATGGGCTAAGCTAATAGATCCCATAGTTACCCAGTCGGCCTTTGTGCAGTTGAACTGGAAAATCTCAGATCAATTCAAAATTGTTGCCGGTGCCCGGGTGGAACAGGTTCCTGAATTTACAGCAGAGCGAAGATTTGGGGACTTTGCTGCGGGAAACTACACCACAGTTCAATTCACCTATTCTCAGACAGACCCGGAATTCATTCCCCGTGTAGCGCTCCTATTTTTGCCCAATGAAAAAAATGCTGTCAAACTCCTCTATGGTCAAGCTATTAATCGACCATCCTTTTTCCAGATCATCGACAACCGCCTTGGTGGTTTTTATGTCCAGCCCCTGGAGCCTGAAACCATTCGGACGTTTGAGTTGAATTATCTGGGTACCCTGTCACCAAAACTTTCAGTTAGCCTGAGTGTCTTTTACAATTTACTGGAAAATTTGATTTTCAGGACATTTCTTACCGATGCTGAAGGTAATTTAATTCAATCTCAGGCCAATGTTGGTGAAATGACCACCACCGGCGCCGAATTATCAATTACGGCAAGACCTACCCCGGACTTTCATCTGGAACTCAGCGGCACACTCCAGGAAACAAAAGACAAGAGAGAAGGGTTTGAGGATATTGTACCAGGGTATTCACCCAAATTCCTGGGGTATGCCAAAGCCTCATACTTCTTCAATAAAGACATCTCCCTTTCTGTAACCGGAACCTTTGTCGGCGCAATGGAAGCCTTTTATGACACCTGGCTTGGAGCTCGCGTGGGAGAAAAAGTGGACGGTTATTTTCTCCTGGGTGCCAACTTGAGATTCAGGAACCTGTTTGGAACCGGGATGTTTTTAAACATCAGGGGTTCCAATCTGTTGGATGAAGAAATTCGCTACCCCGCCACCTCAAATAACCCCCTTTTCGCTCCCCAGGGTACATTTGGCAGAGGTATGTCTTTGCTGGCCACCCTGGGGTATAGGTTCATGCCGATACCGTAGCATATAGTATATAGGTAGTAAGCAGCATGGAGAAGGATAAGGCACGGGTGCTGTGCCTTACCTTAAAAACGCTGTGGGATAATCGATATATCGATAAATCTCACAGCGTTTTTTCCTTTTGGTTTTTTTGATAGTGGAGATACGCACAGTTAATAATAATATGTAAAAAGACAAGGGACACTTTTCCCATCAGGTCATTATTTTAAACTTAAATCTGTTAGTATGATCAACTAATTTTTTTTACTTACCTATTGAAAAAAAGATTTTTTTGATTATAGTAAGGAACGGGCGAACGTGACAAAAATTATGACCGTTTGGCACGAAGAAAAAACTCAAGAAGGAGTTCAAACATGAAGAAGAACGCTGAAGATAAAAGAAGATATTATCCATTAACCCATGCCCAGAAACGGATATATTACGATGAAAAAATACATCCCGGCACCTCTGCCGGCACCCAGGCCTTTATCGTTAGATACAAAGAGATATTGGATAAAAAATTGTTGGAACAAGCCATAAGTAAGGTGATCCTGAAAAATGAAGGATTTCGATTGAGAATGGTAGAGATTGAACATGAACCAGCCCAGTATATTGCTCCTTTTAGAGAAATTTACCTGGATGAATTTGATTTCAGTGGCCCGAATAGTGAGTGCCGCATGCGGGAATGGGTTAAGAAAATCACTGAAACCCCCATTGAATTATGGGACAGCGATCTTTTTTATTTTGCTTATATAAGATTTAATGAAAGCGAGACCGGTTATTATATGAAATTCCATCACGTTACCTCTGACGGCGGCTCTTATCCTTTTATTTTTTCAGAGATCAATCAGATATATGAAGACCTCAAAGCAGGAAAAACCATCGACGAGAGTCTTAATCTCTCTTATCTTCCCTATATTGCGGAAGAGCAGGAATATTTGAATTCACCCGATTTTGAAAAAGATAAGGAATTCTGGCATAACACCATGCTTCCTCTGCCGGAAATAACAGAACTTACACCAAAAACAGGCAGTCCCGAGAACACAAAGGGAAACGTATTTGTAACCTCTTTCCCGGATAAACTTCGTACGGATATCCATGAATACTGGATCGCTAATAAAACATCTCCGTTTAAGTTAATATTATCCGGGCTGACAATCTATGCCGCCCGGGTTACCGGGCTGGATGAAGTGGTTATTGCCGCTGCCAATCACAATCGGCAGATACCGAGCCGTCAAAAGGTCGTGGGCATGTATGTCAGCACCATTCTCTTCAGGGTAAAGGTAGATAGAGATATGCCCTTTAATGGTTTTGTTCAAAAAACAGGAAACGAGGTAATCAATTACGCCCTGAAAAATCATCAACGATACCCCTTTGATCGTTTGGCCACTGGACTTAGAGAAATTACCGGCGAAGAGATCGGATATTTATTGGACCTATTTATTTCCGGCCATGGTGATGTGGAAAAGGAGAACTATACATTTGAGCATATTTACCAGGGATACCAGGGAAACGCACTGACCATACATATCAACTACAATAATAAATATCTTGATGGTATACTGGAACTGGAATATGAGTACCAGGTGGAACGGTTTTCCGAACCGGATATAAGACAACTTCACCAGGGTATAATCAATGTATTAACCGATGCAATCGCTAACCCGGAGAAACAAATCTCAGAAATTGAGATCATGTCTGCGGAAGAAAAAGAGCAGATTCTTTACGAATTTAATGATACGGAAGCAGACTATCCCGGGGATAAGACCATCCATGAATTATTTGAGGCCCGGGTAGAAAAGACACCGGGTAATATTGCACTTACCTATCGGGGTACGAAGTTAACGTACCGGGAATTAAACAAAAAAGCCAATCAACTGGCACGGGTATTGAGAGAAAAGGGAGTTAAAGCGGATTATATCGTCGGTATCATGGTGGAGCGTTCACTAGAGATGATGGTGGGAATATTGGGTATACTGAAAGCAGGGGGTGCCTATTTGCCTCTTGCTCCCGGTTACTCCGAAGACCACATCCGTTACCTGTTAAGAGACAGTAAAAATAAATTATTGCTGACCCGGGAGAAATATAGCGGATCTACCTCTACCGTTGATTATGATGGTGAATTGATCTATGTGGATGATGAATTGCCGTACCGGGGAGAAGAAGGAAATCTTGAGCTAGTGAACGCCTCAAACGATTTAGCCTGTATTATTTATACGTTTGGTTCCCCAGGGCAGACAAAAGGGGTTATGATTGAACATGCATCGTTAATCAATACGTTGTTCTCTTTGCAGGGTAAATATCCTGTCAATGAATCCGACATCTATCTATTAAAGACCCCATTCCAATTCCCTTCATCGGTATTGGAATTGTTTGGTTGGTTTTGGGAAGGTGGAAGCTTATATATATTGGAGGAAGGGGGAGAAAACGACCCGCAGAAACTCCTGGAAGCCATTCTCTATCAAGAAATTACCCACGTTCATCTGGCTCCAACGATGTGCACTCGCTTGCTAAATGAATTGATATTGGCCCATCAACAAACGGCCATATTATCCCACCTGAAATACCTGCTTCTATCCAGGGAACCGGTTATTCCCATATCGGTGGAAAGGTTTAAACGTTTAAATCCCGATGTTGTCATAGAAAATTTATATGGTATTCCGGAAATATCTGCTTATGCGTGTACCTATTCTTTATCGGATTGGCAGGGGTCATGGACAGGGCTTATATCGATTGGACGACCAATAGCCAATACGAAAATTTACATTTTAAATTTTAAAAATTGTGATCGTCGTGGGGGTAAACCTGAGCTTTTGCCGGTTGGTATCCCGGGTGAACTATGTATATCCGGGATCGGTTTAGCCAGGGGATATCTTTACAAGGAGGAATATACAGATGAGAAATTCATCGATAATCCGTTTTCCAGCGGGGAAAAACTCTACCGTACGGGTGAGCTGGCGCGGTGGCTTCCTGACGGGAATATTGAGTTGTTTGGCCTCATCGACCAGCAGGTAAAAATAAGAGGAGTCAGGATAGATAAAACAGAGATCGAGAACCAATTATTAAAACAGGAAGAAATAAAGGAAGCCGTGGTAGTGGTGTTGGTAAGTGAAAACAACACAGGAACCTACCTCTACGCTTATATCGTATCCGATACAAAGCTTGATAAATCGATAGTTAGAGAGAGACTTGCCAAAAGCTTGCCTTCTCAAATGATTCCCACCTATTTTATCCAGATAAAGGAAATTCCCTTAACCCTGGAGGGTAGAGCAGATCGAGTGGAACTTGTGGATTTGAGACATGATCCTCACCAGGTAAAGGATATGTTGGCGCAGATCGAAGCGGAAGTGCTGAACAAGAAAAAAGAGGATATCGATCTGGATGCAAACTTTTTTAAATTAGGCGGGCATTCATTAAAAGCAGCACAGATGAAAGCAAAAATAGAAAAAGTTTTTAATGTCAATATATCTATGGCAGAATTATTTAAACGGCCCACCTTAAGGCAGTTGTCCGAGTACCTCACAGAAAGTATTGAAGTAAAATATTCTTCCGTACAACCGGCAGAGTTAAAGGAATACTATCCGCAGTCGTCAGCTCAAAAACGATTGTATTTCTTACAACAGATGGAGGAAGAGAGCACCGTATATAATATCCAGATGATGGATATATACTGCAAAGGACTTAAAATAGAAGCGCTTGAAAGCGCTTTTAAAATTTTGTTAAAAAGGCATGAAAGTTTAAGAACATCGTTCCATGTGCTGGATGGAGAAGCATTGCAGAAGATTCATGATTATGAAGACGTGGAATCGAGTTTTGGCATAGAATATTACGAAACCACGGAGGAAGGTCTGATTTATGCATGGGACCCACGGAAAAAGGGGAGAAGGACTCAAGTCGAATGTAAAGGCTTCGAGGATGTTATAAAAGGTTTTGTCAAGCCTTTTGAACTGGGTAAACTACCACTGCTCAGGATTGGTTTTATTAAGATATGGGGAAAAACAAAAATACTCATGCTGGATATGCATCATATCATTGCAGATGCTATATCGCTGGAAATTCTGGCAAAAGAGCTCTGGGAGGTGTACGATGAGGAAGAATTAACGCTGTTAAGACTTCAATACAAAGATTTTTCCCAGTGGCTCAGCAGCGAAAACCGGGTGGAAGCAGTAAAAGAACAGGAAGAATTCTGGTTAAAGGAGTTCGCCGGGGAAATACCACCTATAAATTTGCCCACCGATTATCCCAGGCCGGCAGCGTTGAGCTTTGAAGGAGACACGCTGCAATTTGAAATAGGCAACGAAGAGATGAATAGATTAAACAAAATTACCCAGGAGCGGGGTGAAACTCTTTATATGGTACTATTTGCCGTGTACAATGTGCTCCTGGCCAAAATAAGCGGCCAGGAAGACATTGTTGTGGGGACGATTACCGCAGGACGGGGGCACGATGACCTTCAGAATATCGTGGGTATGTTTGTCAACACATTGGCGCTGAGGATTTACCCGGAAGGAGAAAAAATCTTCGAAGACTTCTTGATGGATGTAAAATTGACTGCCTTTGCTGCCTTTGAGAACCAGGATTACCCCTTTGAGCAACTGGTGAGTAAAGTAGCACCAAGACAGGAAACAAACCGGAATCCGTTGTTCGATGTCGCATTTGGCCTGGAGAACGAGACGGATCCAACCGGGTATCTCATGGAAGTAGCCATACCCGATAAATCCAAACCCTACGACTTTGCAACCAAAAATTCGAAATTTGATATGACACTGGTTTGCGTTGAGCTGGAAGATGAGATCGAATGTACCATCGAGTACAAAACGACACTGTTTAAAAGACAAACGATTCAACGATTTGCCAAATATTTCAAAAAAATCGTCGCTTCGCTTTGCGGTGATCTCCGGCAGAAGATCGGGGAAATAGAGATCATATCAGAGGAGGAAAAGGACCAGATATTATTTGATTTTAACGATACCAGGGCGGAATATCCCCGGGATAAAACCATCCATGAATTATTTGAAGAGAGGAATGAAAAAACACCGGCCAATATTGCCCTTACCTATAACGGTGACAGGTTAACATATTTGCAAGTCAATGAAAAAGCCAATCAATTGGCACGCCTGTTGAGAGAAATAGGCGTCAAGCCGGAGAACATGGTAGGGATAATGGTAGAGCGTTCAATGGAGATGATTATCGGCATTATGGCTATTTTAAAAGCCGGAGGAGCTTATTTGCCAATAGACACCAATTACCCGGAAGACCTTATTCATTACCTGTTTAAAGACAGCGCCAGCAGGTTATTATTGACCCAGGAAAAATTTGTCCAATTTTCCGGGAACGTTGATTTTGGCGGGGACGTGATTAACCTGAACGATGAGTCGTTGTACCAGGGAGAAATTCAAAATCTTGATATGGTAAATTCTCCCAATGATTTAGCTTATATTATTTATACCTCCGGTTCAACCGGGAAACCCAAAGGTGTGATGATCGAACATGTATCAGCCGTCAATATATTGCTAACATTAGATAAGTTGTATCCCCTGGATGAATCCGATGCCTACTTATTAAAAACTGCATTCTTGTTCGATGTGTCGGTATCGGAGATCTTTGGTTGGTTTTGGCGGGGAGGCAGGCTCACGATATTGGAACCGGGTTTGGAGAAAGATCCGGTAAAGATGATCGATAAGATTGCAGAGGAAAAAATCACTCATATCAATTTTGTTCCCTCTCTGTTTAATTTGTTTGTGAGCATGCTGGATGAAGAAAATATAAGTAAATTGTCCAGTTTGAAATATATTTTTCTGGCTGGAGAAGCCATCTGGCCCGAATCGATCCATAAATTCAGGGCATTTAACACCAATGTGCGCATTGAAAATATCTATGGTCCTACAGAGTCTACCATTTATGCCAGTTGGTACCCGGTGGCCGAATGGGAAGGCTGTGGAAGCGTATCCATTGGTAAACCCATAGACAATTTAAAACTTTATATCCTGAGCAGCGACGATAAGGCCAAACCCAGTTTGCAGCCGGTGGGTATTGCCGGGGAATTAACCATATCGGGAGTCGGTCTGGCCAGGGGCTATTTGAACCGTGCGAAATTAACCTCTGAAAAATTTGTGGATAATCCCTTTGCCGAGGCAGAAAAAAGGGATAAAACCTTTAAAAAACTCTATCATACCGGCGATCTTACCCGGTGGTCTTCTGAGGGAAATATCGAGTACATGGGCCGTATCGATCACCAGGTCAAAGTCAGGGGTTTCCGCATCGAATTGGGTGAAATCGAAATCCAGTTGTTGAAAATCCCTGGGATAAAAGAAGCGGTGGTCATTGCCAGGGAAGACCGCGAAGGCGAGAAATATCTCTGCGCTTACATCATATCTGATGAAGAACTCGATATGTCATCGGTGAGAAATACCCTTTTGAAGGAATTACCGGAATACATGATCCCCTCTTACTTTGTACCTATCGAAGAAATTCCCTTAAATCCCAATGGAAAACTGGACAGGAAGGCACTGCCTGTACCCAGTGCCGAAAAGGTCACACGGGAATATACGGCTCCCACGAATGAAATCGAAGAGACTCTTGCTGCAGTATGGGGTGAAGTGTTGGGTTCGGAGAAAGTCGGTATCGATGATAACTTCTTTGAAATCGGCGGCGATTCCATAAAAGCCATTCAAATCGTGTCCAAATTGCAGAAGCATAAATGGAAGTTGGAAGTCGGTCAGATGTTCTCCCATAAAACCATTAGAGATCTGGCAAAACACCTTAAACCCGTGGAGGCTAAAAAATTGAGAGCAGCGGAACAAGGCATTGTGGAGGGGAGTGTGGAATTAACTCCCATTCAGAAATGGCTGTTTAGCGAAAATTTGCCCCGCGCCCATCACTTTAACCAGTCGGTGACCCTTTACAGGAAAGAGGGATTTGATGAAACCCATATAATAAAAGTCTTTAAAAAAATAGTAGAGCATCATGATGCCTTACGAATGGTATATAAATTTGATGGGGAAGTTGTTGTCCAGGAAAATCGAGGGATTAAAGAGAAATTATTCCACCTGGAAGTGATTCTATTGGGAAAAGATATAGATGAAACCGCTGTAATCAAAGAGGAATCTCTCCGTATACAAAAAAGCATAAATTTGCAGCAGGGACCATTAGTAAAATTAGGATTGTTCAAGGGTGCTGAAGGCGATTATCTGGTGATGGTTATTCATCACCTGGTGGTGGACGGGATATCCTGGCGGATATTGCTGGAAGACTTTGAAATTGGGTATCTACAGGCAGTGGCAGGGAATGAGATCAGGTTCCAGGAGAAAACCGATTCCTTCAAATATTGGTCACAAAAACTAACGGAATATTCCGGCACCGGGAAATTATTAAAGGAACTTCCCTATTGGAGAGAGATAGAAGAAACACGAGTAAGACATATCCCCGTAGATCACGAAATCCCCAGAGAAAAACGGACGTTTAAGCACCATGACCTCGTTACCGTGGTGTTGGCGGAAGAACAAACCCATCAACTGCTGACCAGGGTCAACAGGACCTACAATACCGAGATTAACGATATTTTACTAACCGCTTTAGGCCTGGCCGTTAAGCATTGGGCCGGCATAGATAAAATCCTGGTCAACCTGGAGGGGCACGGTCGGGAAATGGTGGTGGAAGATGTGGATATCACCCGCACCGTGGGGTGGTTTACCACCCAGTACCCGGTAATAATGGATATGGAGAAATCCGAAGACCTTTCTTACTCCATAAGGAATGTAAAAGAGACCCTGAGATGTATCCCCCATAAAGGGATTGGTTACGGAATATTAAAATACCTTACTCCTTCCGACAAGAAAGGAGACATGCGATTCAGTCATGAACCTGAAATTCTCTTTAATTACCTGGGAAAATTTGCAGGTGAGACATTCGGGGTAATCGATGGATTGTCCGGGTTGACCGATTTGAATCTTGAAGACTGGTGGAACCCGGAGTTGGAAATTGAGCAAAAAATCGATATCGAAGGAATAGTGGACGGTGAAGAACTGAAGCTGTATTTTTTTTATAATAAACAAGAATACCAAAGAGATACCATAGAAAGATTGACTGAAACCTTTAAATCCAACCTGGAACAGGTAATCGATCACTGCCGAACCAGGGAGAAATGCCAATTAACCCCCAGCGACCTTGATTGTAAAAATATTTCCGTAGATGATTTCGATAAGATGAGCGACTATATCAAACACAACATCGGCGAAGATATGGAAATCGAATGGATATATCCCTTGAGCCCGATGCAAAACGGTATGTTCTATCATTCGCTGAGAAATAAAGAATCCAATGCATACTTCGAGCAATTTGTTTTCCCGTTACATGGTGAACTGGACCAATCGTTGTTTGAAGACAGTATAAACACACTCATTGAAAGGCATAATGTGCTGAGAACAATTTTTGCCCATGAAGGGTTGGACGAACCGCTGCAAATTGTTTTGAAGAAAAGGGAGATGCGGTTGCATTATGAAGACATTTCACATTTAAATGAAGAAGGACAGGCAGAATATCTTGAAGCATTCAGACGCAAAGACCAGGAGAGAAAATTTGATTTGCCCCGGGACCTGTTGCTGAGATTTGCCCTGTTTAAAACCGCCCCCGGGGAACATCGGCTGCTGTTTACCTTTCACCATACCATCATGGATGGATGGTGTCTTGCCATCATCCTCAAAGAATTGAAAAGAGTCTATCGATTATTGGAACAAGGGGAACCTGCGCAATTAGAGTTTGTAACACCTTACAGCGAATATATTCGTTGGTTGAAGAAACAGGATATAGAGGAAGGCCTTCAACATTGGGTAAAATACCTGGGAACCTATGATGAACCCGCTGTTTTAACTAAACCGGGCAGAGTGGTGAAAGAAAACCAATACCAATTGGAAGAATATCATTTTACCATCGACGAAGAACTCACTTCGGCAATAAATAAATTAGCCGGGAGATGTCAGGCGACAATAAGTACGGTACTTCAATCCGTATGGGGCGTATTGCTGCAAAAATACAATAACAAAGGTGATGTGGTCTTTGGCACTATCGTATCGGGACGACCCGACGAAATCGCTGGTTTCGACCAAATGGTAGGTTTATTTATCAATATGATTCCTGTAAGAATAAAAAGTAGGGAAGGGCAGAAATTCTCACACCTGTTAAAAGATCTCCAGGTGGAATCCGTTTTACTTAAAAAATATGAATATTTACCTATAGCGGAGATCCAGTCCCATTCGCCGCTGAGGGGAGACTTAATCGATCATATATTGGTTTTTGAGAACTATCCCGTTGAAGAAGAGCTGGGAAACCCGGAACTGGGATTCACCGTGGGAGAAATGGAAGCGTATGAACAAACCAATTATGATTTCAATATCATAATTATGCCCAGGGATTGTTTATATGTAAATTTCAGTTACAATGCACTGGTGTATGAGAGCGATTTAGTTGAATATTTCTCGCTTCATTTTGAAAAAGTTCTCAACCAGGTTGTCCATAACCCCGATATACCCGTTGAAGAAATCGAAATAATAACGGAAAGAGAAAAGAAGAAGATTCTCTATGAATTTAACGATACGGTAGTCGACTATCCCAGAGATAAGACCATTTATCAAGTATTTGAAGAACAAGTGGAAAAAACACCCGACAATATTGCTGTTGTATTCTGGGACAAACGATTAACTTACCGGGAATTCAATGAAAGGTCGAATCAATTGGCACGGATATTGAGAGAAAAGGGGATTAAAGCGGACAATATTGTTGCGATATTGGTGGAGCGCTGCCTGGAGATGATGATCGGTATATTCGCCATTCAGAAAGCAGGCGGTGCTTATTTGCCCATAGAACCCGGTTATCCCAAAAATCGTATCGATTACCTGTTACAGGACAGTTCTACTCGATTCATGTTGACCCTGGGAAAATTCGTTAAACTTATTGAGACCATTGAGTTTAACGGTGAAACCATCGACCTGGAAGAGGAGTCCCTTTATCAAGGGGAAAGAGGGAATCTCCACGGGGTGAATTCCCCGAGAGATATTGCTTATATTATCTATACATCTGGTTCTACGGGAAAACCCAAAGGTGTTATGATCGAACACGTTTCGGTTATTAACCGGATAAACTGGATGCAAAAATTTTATCCTTTGTACCGTAATGATGTGATTTTGCAAAAAACCACCTATGTTTTTGATGTGTCGGTTTGGGAGTTATTCTGGTGGAGTTTCCAGGGGTCTTCACAGTATTTATTAATACCCGGCGGCGAAAAGGACCCGGCAGCTATTGTCGAGGCAATAGAAAAAAATAACATAACCACGATGCACTTTGTTCCCTCGATGTTAAACATGTTCCTAGGGTATATCGAGGCAAACGACAACGCTTTATATCAGGGTACAAGTTTGAAACAGGTCTTTGCCAGTGGAGAAGCGTTAACATTGCACCAGGCGGAAAAATTTAATGAATTGGTCTACAAGCGTACGAAAAAAGCAGTGCTTATCAATCTATATGGACCTACCGAAGCCACGGTGGACGTTTCCTATTATAATTGTCCCACCCGGGAGAACCCGGATAAGATACCCATCGGAAAACCCATTGATAACACAAAATTATTGGTCGTAGACCATAAAAATGGTCTGCAAGCCATAGGGGTTTCCGGTGAACTTTGCATAACCGGCGATCAATTGGCCAGGGGATATCTCAACAGGCCGCTGTTGACAACTGAAAAATTCATGGAAAATCCCTTCCAGAAGCAGGAAGGCTGGGGCCCGATGTATAAGAAACTCTATCGCACCGGCGATCTTTCCCATTGGCTCCCCGATGGAAATATCGAGTATTTGGGACGTATTGACTTCCAGGTAAAGATCAGGGGTTTCAGAATAGAAACCGGAGAAATTGAAAATAAATTATTAGAACAACCCAATATAAAGGAAGCTGTTGTGATTGCCAAAGATGATGGCCGGGGAGATAAATATCTCTGTGCCTACCTCATATCCGCTGAATCCCTGGATATGTCATCGGTGAGATCAACACTTTCAAGAGATGTACCTGATTATATGGTACCATCGTTTTTTGTGCAAATTGATAAAATTCCTTTAACTCCCAATGGGAAACTTGACAGGAGAGCGTTACCGGAACCTGAAGCAGCGGGATTGGCCGCCGAGTATGTGGCTCCAACCAATGAAGTCGAAGAGAAATTGGTTGAAATATGGGCGGAGGTTCTGGGTATTGAAAAGGAAAAGCTGGGTATCGATGATAATTACTTTGAAATCGGTGGAGATTCGCTAAAAACCATACTGATTTCAGGAAGACTGGCAAAACAGCGCTTAAGTGTCAATGTGAACGACTTGTTCTCATACCCCACCATCAGGAAATTGGCGAAACATTGTACTCAAATCCAACGTACAATCCACCAGGGAATCGTTACCGGTGAGGTAGAATTGGCACCGATGCAGAAATGGTTTTTTGAGAAAGATTTTCCGGGAAAACACCATTTCAACCATTGTATTATGCGATACAGAAGCGATGGCTTCGATGAAGAAATTATCAAACAGGTATTTATCAAGATTGCCCAACACCATGATGCCTTACGAATGGTTTATGATATTGGCGCTGGCAGCGTCAACATTGTCCAGAGAAACAGGGGATTGGACCAGGGAAAATTATTCGACATGGAAATATTCGATTACCGGGATAAAAAGGACATTGAGAATGAATTGGCCAGGGAAGCAAAGCGAATACAACAGGGAATCGATCTGAAAACCGGACCATTGGTGAAATTGGCTCTTTTCAGGACACACCGGGGAGATTATTTATTGATTGTTGTGCATCGCATTGCGGCAGATGATGTTTCCTGGAAAATCCTGTTGGAAGATTTTGAGAACGGGTACCGGCAGGCAGAAAACGGGGAGGAAATCAGGTTCCCGGATAAAACCGATTCCTTTAAATATTGGGTACATCAATTAATAGAATACGCAGACAGTCCCGAGGCATTAAAGGAATTGGACTATTGGAAACAGTTAGAAGATGCAGGTACAGGAATAGAAAAGCTGCCTAAGGACCATGTGGTGGCCAAAGAAACAAAGACATTTAAGAACAGGGAAACCGTAACCATAGATTTGGGTGAAGAGGTGGAGAAGTTATTAAAAGAGGTGAATTGGGTATACGATACGGAAATCAATGATATACTATTGACGGCCCTGGCCATGACGTTAAACGAATGGAGCGGAAATGAGAAGGCATTGATCAGCCTGGAAGGAGAGGGAAGAGAAGGGATTAGCCAAGAGATTGATGTCAGTCGAACCATTGGCTGGTTCGCCTATCAATACCCTCTATTGATAGATCTGAAACCGTTAGCCGACAAATCGAAAACCGGATCGAAAGACCGGGAGGAAGAACTGGCGAATCGTATTAAGCAGGTTAAAGAGATACTGAGGCGTGTACCCAATAAAGGAATGGGGTATGGAATATTAAAATATTTAACCTCCCAGGAGAAAAAGGAAGGAGTAACCTTTAAACTTCAGCCTGAAATACGTTTTAAATTAATGGATAAGGAATAAGGAAAGGACCGGATGATTATTAACAAATTGGGAGATACGGATATATACCTGTCAGCCGTTGGAATTGGCACATATGCGCTTGGAGGCGGCGGTCATAAATACGGGTGGGGACCGCAGGACGACAAAGAATCCATTGCTGCCATCCGTCGAGCGGTGGAATTGGGTATTAATTGGATTGACACAGCGCCGGTTTACGGGGAAGGACGTGCGGAAAAAATTGTAGGACAGGCACTTGAAGGAATAAGAGATAAAGTTATTATCTCCACCAAGTGCGGTTTGCACATGGATGAAAAAAAGGAAGAATTCGTCTATGACTTGAGAAGGGATAGTATCCGCGCCGAAGTAGAGGCAAGTTTGAAACGGATGAACACGGATGTGATTGATCTTTACCAGCTCCACAGGCCGTTTCCTGAAGAGCAATTGGAAGAAGCCTGGAGAACCATGGAGGACTTGGTAAAAGAGGGTAAAATCCGCTGTGCAGGGGTTTCCGCTTTTAACCTGGAACAAATGGAGCGTGTCCAGGCAATCCATCCCGTCAAATTTCTTCAACCGTTTTACAATATGCTTTATCCTGCTATTGAAGATGAAGGAATATTGGATTATTGCCGCGACAATAATATTGGCGTTATTGCATACAGTACCATGGCTACCGGGTTTCTAACGGGCAAATTTACCAGGGAAAAACTCGAACGTCTTCCCTCCGATGATTTGCGTCGAATCTTAGATCATTTCCAGGAGCCTTATTTCAGCGCCAACCTGCATTTGGTGGAGGAATTACGTGCAATTGCTGAAAGAAATAACAGGACAGTGGCTCAATTGGCCATTGCCTGGGTATTGCGCCGACCTGAAGTCACTTCCGCCATTGTGGGTGCCAGAAGACCCTCTCAAATCGAAGAAACAGTTCAGGCAGGAGATTGGGTGCTTTCCAGGGAGGACACAGCCGAGCTAGATACAATACTCAGCCAGCACCATGCCCGGTTGAAAAAACTAAAGAACAGGGAAAACAAGGATTCCCATAAGACATTTCATCTTGAAAAAAATAGTATTAGTCCGGACTTCGAAACGGAAGCGGCCGTTGACATAACCGTAACTCCTGCGGATGGACGTTTACGTGTTTCCTTTGCTTACAATAAAGATGAGTATGACCGGGGGAGTATGGAAACATTTGCAGACTCCTTTAAGTCAAATCTTTTGAAAGTTATCCACCACTGCGTGGAAAAGAAAAAAGAAATATCAGCTCTGGGTATGAATGCAGTGGATTACCATATACAAAGAGATTATGAAAGGTACCTGGAGCAGCTAAAACAGGAAAAATGGTCGGACTTAACGGTTAAAAACCAATACAAGTATATATTACTAACTGGCGCCACCGGTTACCTTGGGGCATACCTGGTCCGGGAATTGCTGGAGAAGACATCAGCGGTGCTTTATTTACCGGTGCGAGGCGCAGCGCCTGGGGAGGCTGAAAAACGTTTTAAAAGAAAAATGGCGTTTTATTTTGGCAAGGATTTCTTTAATGGGTACAAGGAAAGGCTTGTGGTGCTTTGGGCTGATTTAAGAGAGAACCGCTTAAAAATAGATGCGCACTACGATGAATTGTGTGAAACCGTGGATGCTGTGGTGCATGCTGCTGCCAATGTCAGGCATCATGGGGCCTATCAGGAACTTTATAAAGATAATGTAGAGGCCACCGAACACCTACTCCATTTTGCCATGAACCGGAAGAAAAAGGATTTCCATTTTATTTCAACGCTGGATACGGGCCGCGGCCATATCCCCGGTAAAACCCATCTACTGTTCACTGAATATTGCCGGGATGAGGGGCAGAGAACCAGGCGCATTTATGCAAAAAGCAAATTTGAAGCGGAAAAGCGAGTTTTGGCGTATAGGGATAAAGGGTTGAGTACCTTCATATATAGATGCGGAAACTTGACTTTCCATTCCGATACCGGAAAATTCCAGGAAAATATCCAGAACAACTTTTTTTATGCCGTGTTAAAGGCGGTTGTAAAGGTCGGGTTCTTCTCCGAGAATATGATGAACATGAAATTTGAGCTTTCCTTTATTAATCATGCAGCCAGAGCAATCGTTATGCTTTTGACAAGAGAGAAATTGAAAAATGAGATATATCATATAGCCAACCCCCACATATTGGCATGGAAAGAAATGGCTGTATTCTTAAGAGGAGCGGGGATAGAAGTAAATGAACAGCCAGTAGACAATTTAGCGCGGTTTGAAGGTGACAGCGAATATGAAAAAATTGTAGAGCGTGTGAAGCTTGATGCCTGGGTATGGGAAGAAAAACCCCTTACATTGACACTTCCAAAGGTGGACAGAACCGTAGCAATACTGGAAAAACTTGATTTTCATTGGCCGGAAGTAGATCAAAAGCATATTGAAAAAATGATTGCTTTTTGCCGGGAAGTAGGATTCCTATGAGAAAGACGGAGAGAAATAAAATTTAGAACCATTGACATACGTTATTATTTCCTCTAAAATGGTGGAGAGTTACTTGAATCACCAGGAGGAATAAATGTCAGCTCAACTGATCGATGGGAAACAAATTGCCGCGGCGATCCGGGAGGAAATCAAAGCAGAAGTGGAAGAGATGAACGCCGGGACCGGCAAAGTCCCTGGTTTGGCCACCGTATTGGTGGGCACGCGTAAAGACTCCCAAACCTATGTGCGAATGAAGAAAAAGGCCTGTAAAAAAGCGGGAATTGCTTCATTTGGGCACGATCTGCCGGAAGACATCAGCCAGGAGGAATTATTAAAAATTGTCAGGGAACTCAATGCCAACAATGACGTACACGGCATCCTGGTGCAACTGCCGCTGCCGGATCACATCGATGAAGAAACGATCCTGGGAGCCATCAACCTGGAAAAGGATGTGGATGGTTTTCACCCCATCAACATCGGGCGCCTGTCCATGAAACGGCGTGAACCACTGTTTGTCCCCTGCACACCCAAAGGATGTATCGAATTACTGGACCGTACAGGTGTGGAAATAGAAGGCAAGCGGGCCGTGGTCCTGGGGCGAAGTAACATTGTCGGATTACCGGTGGCTATGTTATTGCTGCACCGCAATGCCACCGTGTCTATATGCCACTCTCGTACCAACGATTTACCCGGGGTGGTACGGGAAGCCGATATCCTGGTTGCCGCTGTGGGACGGGCGGAAATGGTGCGCGGTGACTGGGTCAAACCGGGCGTAGTAGTCATCGATGTAGGCATGAACGCCATCGATGATCCTACTTCGGAAAGAGGTTATCGACTGACCGGTGACGTGGCCTTTGATGAGGTCAAAGAAGTCGCTTCCGCTATCACCCCGGTGCCGGGCGGTGTTGGTCCCATGACCATTGCCATGCTCCTGCGCAATACCACGGACAGCGCAAAGCACTACCTAAAAATAGTGTAGCCACGAAGGCATTTACAATGCGGTGAAAAGCATGAAGAGACACGAAGAGAAAAAAATAATGAAAACACTTTAATAAAAAGTTTTGGGAGGTCCGTACCGGCGAACCCTTTTACAAAAGGGTTCCTGGCCGCCGGAGGCATAGATGGCTGCGGGGTTGAAAATAGTAGCAAATCTGTTATCATTATTATCTAGAAATTTTAGTTAAGAGGAGTTTACCGGATGAGTATTGATATAACCGGGTTTAGTTTTTCAGCTATTTCTACTTTTAAATCGTGCCCCAGGGCTTTTGCTTACAAATATATAAAGAAGCTGCCCGAAGCCTTTTATACGATTGAAGCCTACATGGGCGGGTGTGTCCATAAAACCCTGGAATGGGCTTATAATCAACGCCAGGAAGGTTACGAACCCACCCTGGATATGGCCTGGGAACAATACAAGGGAAGCTGGAACAGCGGGAATTTTGAAAATATAATAATCGTGAAAGATGATATGGCCAAAGAGGATTATTTTAACCAGGGCCGTGATTTCATTGGATACTTTTTCAATCATGTTTTTCCCCAGGACAAAAGCACCACTCTTTACCTGGAGCATCAATTTGAGATGCCTATGGGTGAAGAAATTGTGTATCGCGGTGTGATAGACAGGATCTCCAAAGGAGTGGATGGGACCATCCGGGTCACGGACTATAAGACCGGCAGAGTTGAGCATCCCCTGGAAAACCTTCAACTGCCATCCTATGCGCTGTATATTTTTCAGCATAATATCGATCAAGAAATCGAGTTGTGTTTTGAAGACCTCCGGGAGCAGCGCACCATGGTGGTTTCTTTCAGCAGGAAAGAACTTAAACGGATTAAAGAAGAATTGCTTCAAGAAATCGAACAAATAAGGAATACCAAAGAAGAAGATTTTATTACCAGACCCTCTATGTTGTGTTTGTGGTGCGGTTACAATAATATTTGCGACAATCCCCATGAATCGGTGAAAGCAAAAAGGGGTGAAAGCACCGGCATTGATTTTCAGGAAGCCTGTCCTCTCTGCGGCGGCCGGCTGTATGAACGAAAGGGAAAATTCGGCCCTTTTTTAGGCTGCAGTAATTTTCCCCAGTGTCGATATACCCGTGATTTAGGAGTGGATCGGAGTAATCCGGCCGCAGATCCTCAGACCAAAGGCGAAGATATTTGCCCGGAATGCGGCAGCCTCTTAAGGAAACGAACCGGGAAATATGGTCCCTTTATGGGCTGTTCCAATTACCCCGAATGCCGATTTACCCGGCCTATTATTTAGCCACAGAGGACACGGGCAGCTTGACTTTTTTAGATAAATCTGATATCACTTACTTTCAAAATAAACCGGAGTTCATTATGGAAGACGTTTTAACTCTTATTAAAAACGGGGAATCCGAAACTGTTGAATTTAAAAAATCCACTGCTTCATTAAGGGAAGCAATCGATTCAATTTGTGCCTTTGCCAATCATAAAGGGGGAAATCTTTTTTTTGGCGTTGAGAATGATGGCAGCATCATTGGTCAGCAGGTATCTGATGACACATTAAAAAACATTGCCAATGCTATTAAACTCAATACAGAGCCGAAATTATATCCTCAAATCGAAAAAATTGAAATCGGGGGAAAAACCTGCATTCTTATTACAGTGGAGGAAAGTCCTTTAAAGCCGCATCTTTCTTATGGACGATCCTTTATTCGGGTAGGCACCACAAATCAAAGACTTGATCGTGAGAGATATGAATATCTACTTCAACACCGGTTTAATGGTTATGGTTTTGATTACCAGGTTCAAAAAGGCGCTGCCTTAGATGACATCAACACCGATGCCGTCTATAAATTCCTGGAAACCGCAAACTCTGTCAGAAATCTCAATGAAAACACGTTTTTACCTGCAGATGTCATACTGGAAAAACTGGAATTAATGAAAGACAGCGGCATAACAAAAGCTGCGCTCTTACTTTTCGGGAAAAATCCCAGGAAATTTTTCCCCGGTCATTATGAGATAAAATGTGGAGATTTTCCAGGTGATGAGGGATATGACGAGATTTCCAATGATAAAGAATTTACCGATACTATTATTGACAATTTTAACCTTTCCCTTGGTTTTATAAAAGCTTCCATAAAAAAAACTCTGGTAAAGAATGATGTCCATCGCACAGAGAAATGGGAATTTCCTGTAAATGTCATCCGGGAAGCATTGGTGAATATGATTGTTCACCGGGATTATCGTCAGAATATTAAAAGTACCATAGAAATACGGCCTTCGTTGATATCCTTTTATAATCCCGCCCAATTATTCAGACCCACGATTACCATTGACCGTCTGAAAAAAGTCCATCCTTCACGTCCCGGTAATCGGCTTATCGCTAAAATTTTCTATTTAATGGGGGTATTTGAAAATTGGGGTGGAGGTACATTAAAGATCATCTCTGATACGGTTAAAGCCGGCAAACCCTCACCGGAATTTTTTTATGAAGGCGGCATGTTCAGACTGGAACTATATAGAACCCCCCTGCCGGGAGAAGCGAAGTAGGCTCTATGCGCCATTTGCTTAGAACTTAATAAAAAAAATTTAGAAAGGACTCTTTTACCTCTTCATTGGGATAAGAAAGAACATATTTGGATTTAATTCCAACCGGTATGATATCCGCCTCCGCTGGAAATAAGATTGTAGATGTCTTTTGTTTTATCTACATACAGACAGTTTCTATTGATCAGCTTACTGAACGTTTGAATCCCAATGGGTAAATTTTTCATAGGGATATTATAATATTAATTTGACTTTTTCGCAATGAAAAGCGAGAATAGGGAGGTGGCAGCCCAGGGAGAATTTTTGACTGGCACCTTTCTGCCTTATTTTTATTTTGACATTTAATTGGATACAACAGCATTTTACCCTCTTACAAATGCATTTGTTACACTTACAAATGCATTTGTTCCCCTTACAAATCCATTTGTTACACCTACAAATGCATTTGTTACACCTACAAATCCATTTGTTACACTTACAAATGCATTTTTACACCTTGAAAGTCCATTTATCTCCCTTGCAACTGCATTCTTACTGCCTGCAAGTCCATTTTTCCACCTTTCAAATGCATTTTCTCTCATTGCAAGTCCATCTTGAGTTAAATAAGGCGCCAGGCAAGCTGCATCTACAGGATTATCAATCATTCCAATTTGTTTCAATTTACTGGATATCGAGTAAAAATCATTCAGCCTTGAATAAAAATCATCGATTTTGATTAAATTTACTCGACGTCCAATAAAAATCATTCAACGTCGAATAAAAATCATTCGACGTTGAATAAAAATTACTCGCTGTCGATTAAATTTAAGGGAATTTGAACGGCAGGTAAATGATATTCTAGCCTGTCAACTTTTTACTGATGTTGGGTTCTCCGGGGGTTGAAAAAATAAAAAAACAATATTATAATTAACTTATGAACGATGAAACCGACACCCCTGTGGAACTTAAATTCGTTGACCCCAAAAACGATGTGGCATTTAGAAAAATCTTCGGTGATGAAAACAAAAAAAATATTCTCATCTCTTTTCTTAATAATATCCTGGACTTTGCCGAAACCAGCAAAGAAATCATCGATATCACCATTACCAATCCTTACCAGGTGCCCAAACTCAAAGAGCTTAAAGAAACCATCCTGGATATCAAAGCGGTGGATAAACGCAATATCCATTATATTATCGAAATGCAGGTGTTCCATACCACCGCTTTTGAAAAAAAAGTACTTTACTACGTGAGCAAAGCCTATTACCAGCAATTGAAACGGGCAGAAGATTACCCCAAATTAAACCAGGTGATCTTCCTGGGCTTTTTGAATTTTAAACTTTTTCAAAAAAGTTCTCATTATACAACCCGTCACCTGATCCTGGAAGAGGAAACCAATGAACATCATTTTCAAGACTTTGAATTAAACTTCGTGGAATTGCCCAAATTTGAGAAAACCCTTGAAGAGTTAAAAGATATAAAAGATAAATGGATTTACTTTGTCAAGAATGCGGGAAATATGACTATAATTCCCAAAGAACTGGAAGAGCCGAAAGAATTACGCGAAGCCTTTGAAACCGCCAATCAAATGAGCTGGAGCAAAGAAGAACTGGATGCCTATGATGCCAGGGGAATATATATCCAGGACGAACGGGGACGGATAGAGTATGCCCTGGAAGAAGGGAAAAAAATCGGCCTGGATGAAGGAAAAAAAATCGGTCTGGATGAAGGGAAAAAAATCGGTCTGGATGAAGGGAAAAAGATCGGTTTTGATGAAGGAAAATTTAATGAGAAGCGAACCATCGCCCTTATCATGCTGAAAGAAGGTATGAATCCTGAAACCATATCCCGTGTAACCGGTCTTACCGTGGATGAAATAATCAGCCTTTCATAAACCTCAAAACTGGAACCTGAAAAAAGGCAATATTTCCGTATAGGACTTCTTAACTGTCCCCAAATTCCACCCTATGACCGTCTGTCCTCTGACTTTATGTCCTTCCGAGATTTCTCTTGACAAAATCTTCTCCTTTGTTTACAATACAAAAAGGATGGAAATATGGATTACCAGGAACGGCTTAAAAAGCTGAAGAAATATGAGTTACAGACACTGGCCGGAAAATTAAATCTTGAAAATTTTGCCGGTTTAAAAAAAGATGAATTAAAGGCGTTGATCATTGATAATCGAACGCCAGAAGAAATCGAGGCCGCCCTGGGGATTCAGCCGGAGAAACCAAAGAAGAAGCGGAAAAAGATTACCGCGGTTCTCACTATTTTGGGTTCAATCACAAGCATTGTTGCCCTTATTTTGGTCCTTTGGCCCGGTCAAAAGGATTCCAGAGATTTGGAAGACCTTAAAAGGGAGATTAGAAAGAAAATTGCTGATCCCTTAATAATTCAAGAATATGAAAAAAAACTGGAAGAAACGGAAAAGGCGTTAAAGGAATTAAAAGAAGGGGATAAGAAGGCAAGGGAAGAAGCGTTGGCAGCGTACAGAAAAGGTGATTTTTTAAAAGCGAAAGAATTGTTTGAAAAACAGAGAAAAAAAGAGAAGTTGAAGCAAAAAGAATATGCTGAAACAGCTTATAATCTGGGGAATGTATATTTTCTGCAATTGAAATATAAAGATGCCCTGGCGTCTTATCTTGAAGCTGAGCAATTGGACACTGGGAATGCGGAATATAAGAATTCAATCGGAGTTTGTTATTGTTGGCTTGGAAACTATCAGCTTGCGAGGGAATTTTTTGATAAATCTCTTGAGTTGAATGTAAAATCCTATGGAGAAGATGATTCCCATGTCGCAACCAGTTGGAACAACCTGGGGAGTGCGTATGATTCACTGGGTCATTATGAAACGGCCATTCAATACCATAAAAAGGCACTAGATATAGAGATTAAAGTATTTGGGAAAACTCATCCCTATGTTGCCACCAGTTGGAACAACCTGGGGGTAGCTAACATGGAATTGGGTCGGTATGAAACAGCCATCCAATACCATAAAAAAGCGCTGGATGTGAGAATTAAAATTTATGGTGAATCGCACGAGGATGTTGCCACCAGTTGGAACAATCTGGGGAGTGTGTATCAGGCATTGGGCCAGTATGAAACGGCCATCCAATACTATCAAAAGGCACTGGATATAGTGATTAAAGTATTTGGGAAAACTCATCCCTATGTTGCCACCAGTTGGAACAACCTGGGGGAAGCTAACATGGAATTGGGTCGGTATGAAACAGCCATCCAATATTGTCAAAAGGCCATGGAAACGTTTATTAAAGTATATGGAGAAGTACATCCCCATGTTGCCACCGGTTGGAACAGCCTGGGGAGTGTGTATCATTCAATGGGCCAGTATGAAACGGCCATCCAATATCATAAAAAAGCGCTGGATTTAAAAATTAAAATATATGGAGAAGAACATCCATTAGTTGCCACTAGTTGGAACAACCTGGGGGGTGCGTATCAGGTATCCAATACCATAAAAAAGCGCTGGATGTGAGAATTAAGATTTATGTCGAATCCCATCCGGATGTTGCCCAAAGTTGGAACAACCTGGGGAGTGCATATCAGGCATTGGGCCAGTATGAAACGTCCATCCAATATC